>Ga0272446_1000026_pt1 | contig 173684 bp, 143 predicted proteins | sample YNPCB0061_FD_194587 | JGI IMG/M metagenome (GOLD analysis project Ga0272446, IMG submission 194587) | Hot spring microbial mat communities from Yellowstone National Park, WY, United States - YNP-CB-006-1 | ecosystem: Environmental > Aquatic > Thermal springs > Hot (42-90C) > Sediment | place... | reverse complement strand
TGCCTCTTGAAGGCGTCTAGACCGTTCTGCGGTCCCATTGAGGCTGGTTTACCAGACCTCGTCATGAACCGGCGAACGGAGCTACTATTCCACATGTCTTGTCGGTCTGAGGCGGAGCCTCGTTAGGAAATGTGCCGAAACGGTTAAAGGCTGTCCCTTGCGCTCTGCTTTGCGTTCTCGGCCAGGCTGTGGCGGCGGCGCAACCGGCCGGTCGGGTCAGCAGTCACCAAGCCCACGGCTGGTTCATGTACTTCGGCGATCATGCCGTCCGCGGCCGTTGGGGAGTGCATCTGGAGGGGCAGTGGCGGCGGCATGATCTCGGCACGAAGTGGCAACAACTGCTTTTGCGGCCCGGCGTGAACTTCGACCTGAACCGCCGCCTGATGCTGACCCTGGGGTACGCCTTCGTCGACACCTTCCGCTACGGCGAATTCCCCGTGGCGTACCGGTTTCCCGAGCACCGGCTTTTTCAGCAGGCGTTACTTCGCCAGCCAGCCGGCAAACTGAACCTGACGCATCGCTACCGGCTGGAGCAGCGGTTGCTCGGCGAGATGCTTCCCGCCGCCGGGAGCGGGACCACGGTCGCCAACTGGCGCCACGAAAACCGCTTTCGCTACATGGTGCGCGGGACCGTGCCCTTCCGCGGCGATTCTATCGTCGAGGGATCCTGGTACTTTGCCGGATACGACGAACTGTTTGTGAACTTCGGCAAGAACGTCGCCAGCAATGTCTTCGACCAGAATCGCGCTTACGCGGCCCTCGGGCGCGATCTGGGTCCGCCGGGCAGGTTGGAATTCGGATACATGCACCAACTGCTTCAGCAGCGGAGCGGCCGGGTGCTCGAACACAACCATACGCTTCAGGTCGCCTTGTATTCCACGCTGCCCTTCCGATCGCGGCGGGACAAGCCAGCCGCCGCGCGCCGGCCCTGATCGAACATCCCGTGCGGGAGTGAACTGGCTTTGTTTTGCCCGCGGCGCGGTTTACCGTGGGGGTATGCAAGATCTGTTCTCCGTCCAAGACAAGGTGGTGCTGGTGAGCGGCGGGTCGCGCGGCATCGGGCGCGCCATCGCCGAGGCGTTCCACCAGGCGGGCGCGCGGGTGACCGTCGTGGCGCGGCACGAAGACACGCTGCGCTCGACCGGGCTGCCTTACCGGGTTTGCGATATCGGCGACGGCGCGCAGATCCGCGCCTGCGTCGACGCCGTCGCCCGGCAGCACGGCCGGCTGGACGTGATGTTCAACGTCGCTGGCATCAACTTCCGCCACGCCGCGGAAACCTTCCCGGAGGACCGGATGGACGACATCTTCCGCGTGAACGTGCGCGGCAATTATCTGATGGCGAGCGCCTGCGGCAAAGTGATGGTCCAGCAGCGGCGGGGCAAGATCATCAACATCGCCAGCCTGCACACGCACCAAAGCCTCGCCGGCGTCAGCGTTTACGGTACCAGCAAAGGGGCGATCGCGTCGCTCACCCGCGCGCTGGCCGTCGAGTGGGCGGCGTTCAACGTGCAAGTGAACGCGCTCGCCCCCGGCTTCATCCGGACGGACCTCAACAAGTCGCTCTGGGAGAATGTCGAGATCCGCTCGTGGGTGGAAGGGCGGACCCCCGCGGGACGCGTTGGCGTCCCCGAGGACCTGATCGGAACCGCGATCTTTCTGGCCAGCGCGGCCAGCGATTTCCTCACCGGCCAGGTGATCTACGTCGACGGCGGCTTCACCGCGGGCTCCACGTGGCCGTTGACCGTGCCCAGGTAGACTTCCGGATGGCGTCCGGCGCCACTCCCGCCTGGGCCGCCGCCAGCGCCGCCAGGGCCTCCTTCAAGCGGAAGTCCGAAGCGCGAAACCGCTCGAACACGGCCTCGATCGTCTCGCGGTCCGCGGCGGTTTCCTTGCGGCCGTAGGCATACCGGAAAAGCTGCTTGACCACGCATTCCTGGCACTGGCGGCTGGCCGCCAGCACCTCGCCCAGTTCGCGCGGTGACGCAAACCGGGAGTTTGCCATTCCGGCGACCTCGCCGCTGGTGTCGAACGCCAACTCCACCGTCACCGGATCCTTCCCCGAACGGTCGTCCGGGAAGACCAGCTTCAGCTTCTCGCGCCGCGCGCCGATGGCGTCGTACTTCTCGAAACCGAAGCCGATCGGATCGATCAACCGGTGGCAGCCGGCGCAGGACTCGTTCGCCAGGTGCACGCCCAGCCGCTCGCGGTTGGTTTGCGGTTTCGACTCGCGCAGCGGGGGAAGATTCGCATTCGTTACCGGAGGCGGATCCGGCACGTGCTGGCACAGGAACTGCTCCCGCACGAACAATCCGCGGGCCGTGGGAGAAGTATCGGCCGGTTTGCTGGTCGATGTGAGAAAGAGCGCGTGGCCAAGCAGCCCCGCACGGTCGCGGTCGGACGTCAGCGGTGTTCTCCCGAAATCGTCAGCCGGCGGCGGCACGCCGTAAAGGTTCGCCAGGTCGTTGTTCAGGAAGCTGTAGTCCGCCGTAAACACGGTCATGAAGTTGCGCTCGCCCCACACGGCGTCGGCGATCAGGCGGCGGGTTTCTTCCGTCATGGCCCAAGCCAGTTCGGGGCTGAACTGCGGAAACAGCCGCCGTTCCCGCACGGTGTTCCGGACCCGGTCAAACCGCAGCCACTGCGCGACAAACTCATCGAGCGCCTCCCGGGCGCGCGGATCCTCGAGCATCCCGCGGACCTGCCGGGCGACGCCCGCGGCCGAGGCCAGCTCGCCGGCTTCCGCCGCGCGCAGCAGCCTCTCGTCCGGCATGGTGTCCCACAGAAAGAACGCCAGGCGGGACGCAATCTCGTACCCGCCGGGCCGGCGCGGGTCGCTTTCGACGCGGTACAAAAATGCCGGCGATTGCAGCATCGCCTCCACCACGCGCCGGACGCCCTCGTCGAAATCCGGCGCGGAGGCGTGCAAGGCGCGGTAGCGCGCCCGCTCGTCCGCGCGGAGCGGTCGGCGGAACGCGCGGCGGCCAAACTCGCGGAGGAACTGCTCCCGGCAGGCGGCGTCCTCCCGCTGGCGCGGGCGGCAGGGCAACACGCGGGATGGATCCCGGAGGACGCTGCGCGCCAGCTTTTCCGCGGCCGCGCTGTAGCTGTCGGCCAGCAACGCGGGGATGCCCTGCGCCTCGGCCTGGTTCTTGAATCCGTCGACGAAGTCTTCCGGCGGAAACTGGTCCGCCGGCCGCGTCTGGTCGCCCAATAAGTCGCGCACCGTGCGGTTGTATTGGCTGTGCGTCAGCCGCCGCATGGCCGCCACCGGCGCGGGCGCGCTTTTCGGCCCTTCCGGCTCGGCCGCCGGCGGGCGCGCGCTCAAGAGCCGCACCCACTCCCGCAACACCCCCTCGTCAGGACTCGCCGGCGCAATCAGCCGCCCCCCCGTATGCGGGACGCGGTTGGTGGGTTTGCTCAGCAGCAGGGACTCGTCCGGACGATGGCGGTCCAACAGCTTTGCCAGCCCCCGGCCGAACGCCTCAATCTCCTCCCGGCTTGCTTCGGGCTCCGGGAACAGGAGCCGCGTCGCCGAGGCGACTCCCTGCGCCGTATGACAGCCGCGGCAGTTGGCTTTCTCGAGGACCGGATACACCCGGTCGGCAAACGCCAGCTCCGCCGCCGCGGGGACGGCCGCCAGAGACACGCCCAGAATCGTGGCCGGCACGGCAAACCGCATGGATGCCCGCTATTATAACGGCCCGGCGCCGCGGCCACTTCAGGTTACTCTGAAAAGAAAGAGTGCCGCCCCGTTCCCGGAAACCCGAAGTGATGAGTCCCGCCGGTCACTGGCCCCAACTGCACGCGGCCGTGGAGGCGGGCGCCGACTCGGTGTATTTCGGCCTGCGCCACTTCACGGCGCGGGCCAAGGTCGGTTTCGGCCTCGAGGAGTTGCCGGAGGCGATGCGAACGCTGCACCGGCGCGGCGTGCGGGGCTTTGTCACGTTCAACACGCTGGTGTTCGAGCACGAGTGGGACGAAGCGGCCCGCGCCTTGGCCCGCATCGCCGAGGCCGGCGCCGACGCCATCATCGTGCAGGATCCCGGCGTGCTTCGCCTGGCCGGAGAAGTTGCGCCCGAACTGGAACTCCACGCCAGCACCCAGTTGAGCGTCACCGACCTGCACGGCGTCCGCTGGGCGGCGCGCCTGGGCGCGCGGCGGGTGACCTTGGCCCGCGAGCTTTCTCTCGCGGAAATCCGCGCCATCGCCGGGCAGACCGACGTCGAGTTGGAAGTGTTTGTCCACGGCGCGCTCTGCGTCGCCTACTCCGGGCAGTGCTTTTCCTCGGAAGCCTGGGGAGGCCGCAGCGCCAACCGCGGGCAGTGCGCTCAGGCGTGCCGGCTGCCCTACGACTTGATCGTCGACGGCCACGCCGAGCCTCTGGGCGACGCGCGCTACCTGCTCTCTCCCGGCGACCTGTACGCTCTCCGGCAGATTCCCGAACTGATGGCCCTCGGCATCGCCGCCTTCAAGATCGAGGGACGCTACAAGGACGCCACCTACGTAGCGGCGGCGACCGCCGCTTACCGCAAGGCTGTCGACCAGGCCTGGGCGGGCCTGCCGCCCGCCATCGCCGAGACCGAAGAATTGAACCTCGAGCAGGTGTATTCGCGGGGGATGGGACCCCACTTTCTCACCGGCGTCAATCACCAGGCGGTGGTGCGCGGCCGGGCGCCGCGCCATCGCGGCGTCCTGATGGGAGTCGTGAAACGCGCGGGCCCGGAAGCGGCGCTGGTGGAACCCACCGCGGCGCACGCCCTCTCGCCCCTGAAGCCCGGCGACGGTGTGGTGTTCGACGCCGCCTCCTGGCGGAGCCCGGAAGAACCGGAAGAGGGCGGCCGGCTGTTCCGCGTCGAGCCGGGACCGGGCGGCTGGCTGGAAATCCGTTTCGGCCGCGGCGCGATTTGCTGGGAGCGCGTCCGGCCGGGCGACTTGTTGTGGCGCACGCACGACCCGGCGCTGGACAGAACCCTCGCCGCGCTCACCCAGCCTGCCGCGCCGCTGCGGAAACAGGCGGTGGACGTCGAAGTCTCGGCGCAGCCCGGCCAGCCGCTCCGCATGTGCTGGCGGCTGCGGCGCGACCCCTCGCTCCAGATTACGGTGCAGTCCGCCGAACCCGTCGCCGCCGCCCGGAATCGTGCGCTCACCGTCGACTTGCTCCGGGAGCAGTTGGCGCGCCTGGGGCCGACGCCGTACGAATTGGCTGAAGTGCGGCTGTGGCCCGGCCCGCCCGTATTTGCGCCCGCGTCGCTGCTGAATCAACTGCGGCGCGATGCGGTGGCGGCCCTGGAGGAGCGGCTCGCGCGCCCGCCCGCGCGCACCCTCCGGCCCGCCGCGGCCATGGCGTTGCGCGCTCGCGTCCGGCCGGAGCCGCTCCCCCCGCCCCCCACCCCGCAACTCCACCTGCTGGTCCGGACCCCGGACCAACTGGACGCCGCCCTCGCCTGCCGTCCGGCCAGCATCACCCTCGATTACCTGGACCTTTATGGCCTGAAGCCCTCGGTCGAGCGCGTGAAAGAAAGCGGCATCGCGGTGCGGGTAGCGGCGCCCCGAATCTTGAAACCCGGCGAGGAGCGCATGACGGACTTTCTGTTGCGCCTCGACTGCGCCATCCTGGTCCGGCCCGCGGGGCTCGCCGCCTCGCTGCGCGAGCGGACCCGGCATGAACTCACCGGCGACTTCAGCCTCAACGCCGCCAACGCGCTTTCCGCCGCTCTGTTGCTCGAACAAGGATTGACGCGCATCACGCCGGGCCATGATCTCAACGCCGCCCAGGTGGCCGAGTTGGCCCGCGGCGTGGGCCCCGCCCGCCTGGAAGTGATCGCCTACCAGCACCTGCCGGTGTTTCACACCGAACACTGCGTCTTCTGCCGGTTCCTCTCGACGGGCACAAGCTACAAGGATTGCGGCCGTCCGTGCGAAACCCACCGCGTCGCCCTGCGCGACTCCTCGGGGCGCAGCCACCCGCTCATGGCCGACGCCGGCTGCCGCAACACGGTTTTCGGAGCGGAAGCGCAGGAAGCGAGCGCTTACCTGGAGGAGTGGCTCGCGGCGGGTATCCGGCACTTCCGGCTGGAATTTGTCCACGAGGACGCGGCGGCCGTCGGCGGCATCGCCGAGGCCTTCGCCGAAGCGTTCGCCGCGCGCCTGAGTTTCCGCCAGTTGGGCGCGCGGCTGCGCAAGCTGGCGCCGCAGGGTGCGACGCAGGGCAGCCTCTACGTCCCAGCCAATCATCCGGCGCTGCCGATCTTGTCATGAACGGCGAAATTCACAAGGCCGGCCTGCTGAGCGTGCGCGGCGCGCGCCTGCTTTTGTGCCGCAAGCGCGCGGGCGGGCCGTTGATCCTCCCCGGCGGCAAGATCGAACCCGGCGAAACTCCGCTCGCCTGCCTGGAACGGGAATTGCGCGAAGAACTCGGTCCGGTGGAAGCGGTGGGCATCCGCCATGTCGGCACGTATGTCGACCGGGCCGCCGGCGAACCGCGCCGGCAGGTCCGGATCGATCTGTTTGCCGCCGACCTGCGGGGCGAGCCCGCGCCGCAGGCCGAGATTGCGGAACTCGTGTGGTTTGGAGAGCAGGACGACCGTTCCGATCTGGCCCCCAGCCTTCGCGGGCCGATCCTGCGCGACCTGGTGGCGCGAGGGTTGTTGCCGTGGCGGAGTTGAGTCCGCCCCGCCTCAGCGGACAGCCCGTGTCCAGACCGCCGCACGGAGGCGCGGACGGGCGCGAGCGAGCCCGGTCCGGCGGCCCTGGGCGGCCAACAACGCCACCTGCCGCCGCTGCCTTGCCGCGTCAGCCGGTCCTACTCGTACCGCAGCGCTTCGATCGGGTCCAGCCGCGAGGCGCGTACGGCAGGTAGCAGCCCCGCGATCAACCCCACCATCTCCAGCAGCAAGGTGGACGTCAGGACGGAGAAGCCGCTGATGTGCAACTGAATGTCCCCGCGTCCGGAATCGTCCTCGAACAAGGGTCCCAGAAACGGCAGGCTCTTCAGGCTCTCGGTCGCCGCCCAGCCGGCCAGTACGCCCAACAGACCTCCCAGCGTGACAATCACCAGCGCCTCTAACAGAAACTGCCAAAGAATGCTCCCCCGCGTGGCGCCCAGCGCCTTCAGGACGCCGATCTCCTTGGTGCGCTGCGTGACCGAAACGAACATGATATTGGCCAGGCCGACGCCGCCGATGGCCAAAGTCAGCGTGCCCACAAATCCCAGCAACGCCTGCAAGGCCAGCGCCATCGTGTCGATGATCCGCAGGAATTCATTGAAGGCGACAATCTCGACGGCGCGCTCGTCGCTGGGAGAAAACCCATGAATGCGCGCTAGCGTCTCCCGCACCTGCCGGGCGGCCTCGGCACGAAACTGCGGATTGACCGGCGTCCACACGATGAACCAGGGATGCCTCACGTCCTGGAGCAGGCTCATCGTCTCGTAAGGAATGAACAGGCACTCGTTGTCGGGAGTGTTGTAGTTGGAGATCTGGGTCTTGGTTTCCAGCAGTCCGACGATGGTGAACGACAGGCCGTTGATGCGGACCTCCTCGCCAACCGGCGGCATCTCGCCAAACAGCTTCTGCGCGGCCTTCGCGCCCACGACGGCGACGCGCTGCTTGTGGAGCATGTCTTCGTCGTGCAACCAGCGGCCGGCCTCCATGGTCATGTTGCGGACCCGGCCGTAAGCGGTGCGCACGCCCCGCAGGGTCAGCGACTGGGTGCGGTAGCCCCGCACCACGGTGGCGTTCCGCAGCAGGATCTCGGGGGAAAGCGCCGCGATCGTGGGGATGCCCTCCCGCAAGGCGTCCGCGTCGGACAAGTTGAGACGGATGCGGCGGCCGGCGCGTTCGCCGCCGGCTTGCGCGGACGTCTGGCCGCCGATGGTCAGCACCAGGTCCTGCCCCACGGCCTGGAAGGCCTTCGTCAACGCCGCGCCAAAGCCCTCCCCGTAGGAATACAGGATGACGAAGCACGCCACGCCCCACGCCAGGCTCAGCATGGTGAGCAGCGACCGCTGCTGGTTGAACCGCAGGGCCTCGGCGGCTTCCGAAAAGATAGAACGCCAGCGCATCGCGGGTCACCTTTCGTAGCGCAGCGCCTCGACCGGCGTCAGCGAGGCGGCGCGCCAGGCGGGAAGCACACTGGAAAGCACCGCGACCACCAGCAGGGAAGCGAACGCCAGCATCGTCGTCTGCGCGTTCACGGGCAGGCCGGCGAACATTTCCGGCAGCGGCAGCCGGTTGACCACCGCGGCCAGGCCCCAGGAGGCCAGCCACCCGGCCGCCCCACTGGCCAGCGCCAGCAGCATGCCTTCCATGAAGAAATCCGCCAGAATCCGGCTCCGCGTCGCGCCGAGCGCTTTGCGGATGCCGATTTCACGCGTGCGCTCCGACACCGAGACCAGCATGATGTTCATGACGCCCACGCCGCCCAGCGTCAAGGTCACCAGCGCAATGGCGCCCAGGAACGCGGTCATCGAGGTGAAGATTCTGTCCACCATGCGCGCGCCTTCCACCGTGTCCCACATGCGGACCGCACCCTCGTCGCGCGGGTCGAAGCGGTGATTGCGCCCCAGAATCCGCCGCACCTGCCGCTGCGCCTCTTCCCACTCGGCGAGGCTCTTGGGGGTGTAGAGCAGGTTGCTCAAGTAACCGGCCTGATACCACGTATCCTTCGGGGGAAAGTCGCGCGCCATGGTCCGGTACGGCACCAGGATCTTTTCCACATCGCGGCCGCTGTAGCTCGAGTTCTGGTTCTTGTCCGCCATCAGGCCGACCACCGTGAACGGCAGCCCGCCGATCTGAATGGTGGCGCCGAGGACGTGCGGGCGGCCGGCGAAGAGCTGCTTGCGGACGTTGTGCCCCAGAATGCAGACCCGGCGGGCCTCGCGTTCATCGGCCGCGTGGAAATAGCGGCCGGCGGCAAGCGGAATCGTGCGGATGGCAAAAAAATCCGGCTCGACGCCGTTGGTCTCGAACGTTCCGCTGTGGAACGGGCTGCCCGCGGGAACCATGCCGCGAAGTTCGGCCACCACCAGCCGCAACAGATAGGCTTCGCGGCGCAGGTCTTCCACATCCTGGTAGGTGAGGCGGACGAAGCGGCCCGCGCGCTGCCCGCCAGCCTGCAACTCGGTCCGGCCGTTGAACACGATGACCAGGTTTTCGCCCAGGCTGCGCGTGCTGTTGCGCTGCCCCTCGCGAAACCCGTCACCCATGGCGACGATCAGCACGATGGACGCCACGCCCCAGCCGATGCCCGCCATGGTCAGCAGCGTGCGCAGCTTGTTGCGCGCCAGGCTGGCCAGCACCTGCGAAAAGAACTCGTGCAACACGGCCGCCGTCCTATTGCAGGACCACCTGCATGCCTTCGGTCAGCCCCTGGACGATCTCCGTGCGCGAGCCATTGTGGATCCCCGTAACCACGGCGATCCTGCGTTTCCCCTTCTCGTGGGCCGGATCCGGCACTTCCACTTCCGTTTTCTTGTCCTTGGTGTAGATGATCGCCCCCTCGGGAACGCTCAGCACGCTGGGCTTCTCTTCCAGAATGATCTCCGCGTTCGCCGTCATCAGGGCGCGGAGCTTGCGTTTCTCGTTGTTGATCGAGACGCGCACTTCGAAAGTCGTCACGTTGTCCTTTTCGACGCCCATGGGCGAAATCTTGGTCGCCCGGCCGGTAAAAACCTCGTCCCGGAACGTTTCCACGCGGATGCGCGAGAGCTGGCCGACGTAGATCTTGCCCAGGTCGCTCTCATCGACCTTGCCTTTCACATAGACCTCGGAGAGATCTCCGAGGGTCATGATGAGGGTCGCGCCGGATCCCATCGTGAGGATGGAGCTGACCGCGTCGCCCACCTCGCGGTCCCGCGACAAGACCACGCCGTCAATGGGAGAGACGATGGTGGCGTTCTTCAGATCCTCTTCGGCGCGGGCCAGCACGGCGCGCGCCTGTTCCAACTGGGCAAGCGCCTTCTGCACGGAGGCTCGCGCCACCCCGACCATCACCTGCGCCGAGCGCTGCCGGTTGACGGCCAGTTCGTAGTTCTTTTCCGCTTCGTCGCGCGCGTTCTGGGCGAGCAGCCCGTCGCGGAACATCTTCTGCGCGCGTTCCATGTCCCGCTTGAGAAAGGGCAGATCGGGACCCAGCGCTTCCACCTGGTATCGTTCGTAATCGGCCTTGGCGCTCTCGAGCGCCGCTTCGGCGATGCCGAGCGCCGCCTGGGCCTCCCGCACGCGCGGTTCCAGGTCGTTTTTGTCGAGTTCACAAATCACCTGGCCGGCGCGCACGTAATCCCCGATCTCGACGGGCAGCCGCAAAATAATGCCGCTGGCCTTAGACTTGACTTCTACTTTGGTAGCCGCTTCGATCTTGCCCGTGGCCACGACGGAGCGGACCAGCGAACCGCGTTCCACCTTGACCAGTTTGGACGGATCGATGGTGACAGGATTTGTCCCAATTGCTCTCAGCGAAACATACCCAATACCGCCGAGCAGAGGGAGGGCTAAAACCATCCAGCCCCAGCGGCGGGACCTGCCGTTTCTTGCCATGATCAATGAAAAATACGCGCCTGGCGGACAAAAGTTCCGCCGGATGCGCCGGGGCGTACAATCAGAGAGATCCGCCGCCCGGCGGGCGCCTAGCCATGAGCGCGCCACGACCCATTCCCGAGCAGGAGGACCAGGCCGTCCTCGCCCGCGAACTGGCCTACCACGAAAAACTCTACGCGGGCTTCGCGCAGCGGCACTTCTCGAAGCCCGCGGTGCGCGCGCTGCGGGCGCATATCGTGAATCGCATCCGGCAAGTGTGCGCGCTGGACCGCACGGCGGTGGTCCTGAGCCTTGGCTGCGGCATCGGCGATACGGAGATCCTGCTGGCGCCGCACGTGGCCCGGGTCGAGGGCATCGACCTGTCTCCGGCGGCGGTCCGGCAGGCCCAGGCGGACGCCCGGAGCGCAGGCTGCGCCAACTGCCGCTTCGCCCAGGGCTCGCTGGAAAACGCGGCGGGAGAGTACGATGCCGTGATCGCCATCTTTTTCCTGCATCACCTGCCTGCGCGCGCGCTGGCGGAGGCGCCGGCGCTCATTGCCCGCCTCCTCCGGCCCGGCGGCTGGTTTTATTCGCTCGATCCGAACCGCTTCCGCCTGTCCGGCGCCGTAGGTTCTCTGTTGTTCCCCGCGCTGATGAAAAAGTATCAGACGCCCGACGAGCGCGAACTCGATCCCCGAACGAGCTGCGAACGCTTCTTACGCGCGGGCTTGGCGGCGCGCATCGATTATTATGATTTCGTCTCCTCGCCGCTGGCAGGTTTGCTGCCCTCCTCGCTTGCCGCCTACCGCGTTGCCCGCTGGCTGGACGAGCCCTTGCGGCGGCTGCCGCTGCTCCGCCGCCTGGGCAGCAACTTCGAGATTATTGCCCGCAAACCTCGCTGACGGTCGCCAGCGTTCCGCCGCAGGCGGCGAACTCGTCCAGCGTCTCCTGGGCGGCGCGCTCGTCCAGTCCCTGGATGGAGTCGGTGACGAGCGTCACCGGTTTGCCTGTCGCCAGCAGCCCCAGCGCCGCGAACCGGACGCAGTATTCCGTCACCACCCCGTAGACCACGAAGCCTGAGGCCTGGAGCCGTTCGAGCAGCGCGGGCAGATTCGGATTGGTGAACAGATCGAGTTGCTGTTTTTCGAGCAGGATCTGCCGGGCACCGGCCAGATCAGGCAGTCCGGGGCTCGTGCCGACGGTGACGGCGGGCTCGCGCAGCGTCGCGGCGGGTTTGCGCTGCCCGAGCGTGCCTTTGACGCAATGGGGCGGCCAGACCTCAAATTCGGCGTCGGCTTCGGCGTGCGCGTCCATCGTGCTGACTACCAGGGGCGCGGCCTGATTCAGGCGGACCACCGCCGGCAGAATCGCCTCCGCGCCGGGGACGTAGAGCGCGCCGGCGGGCGCCATAAAGTCGAGTTGGGTATCGATGTCGAAATGAACGATCATGTGGTGGCCGCCAGCCGCTGGAGCGCCTCGCTGATATGCACAGGATACGGCATGGCGGGCTCGAGGGCGCGCCAGGGGGCGGGCAGGGCGTCCAGCGCCGCCCGCGCCCGCTCCCGGATGGCCGCCAGGGACGGATGGGGACGCACCAGTTCCCCGTCACGCAACACCGGCTCCAAAACGGGGACCGCCCCCGCGGGACAAGGCTCGGACGCCAACCCCACCACATCGTGGACCGGAAAGCGAAACAGTTGCTTGGCGCCCGGCAGCGTCGTTTTTTCCGGGCTGCGCTTGGCCGCCGGCCGCCCGCCGACCTCGGCGAGTTTGTAGACCGCCCCCATCGCGGGCGCGTCCGCGGAAACGGCCAGTTCCGTGCCTACGCCAAAGGCATCGACGCGCGCGCCCGCCGCCAGCAGATCGCGAATGCGGTACTCGTCCAGGTCTCCACTGATCAGGATGCGGGCGTCGGGGAATCCGGCTTCGTCCAGGATCTGGCGCGCGGCGCGCGACAGCGCCACAAAATCACCGCTGTCGATCCGGATTCCCCACCAGGGACGGCCCACCGCCGCTGCCCGGCGGACGCCCTCGCAGACGTCATAGGTATCCACCAACTGCACCGTGGCGGCCCCCAGCACGCGCTGCAAAGCCCGGAACGCGTCGATTTCGTGCGGAAAAGAGAGCACCCAGGAATGCGCGGCGGTTCCCATCGGCGGCACGCCGTAGCGGAAGCCCGCCAGCGTGTTCGAACTGCCGGCGCAACCTCCGAGATAGGCCGCCCGGGCGCCCAGCACGCCCGCCTCCGCGCTATGCGCGCGGCGCGTGCCGAACTCGATCACGGGGCGGCCCCGCGCTTCCAGCACCACGCGCGCCGCCTTCGTGGCGATCAGCGTCTGATGGGTAATCGCCGCCAACAGATACGTCTCGGGAATCTGGCCCTGCGGCAGCGCCGCCCGCACTTGCAGAACCGGTTCTCCCGCAAACAGAATGGTTCCCTCCGGCACGGCGTCCACATCGCCGCGGAAACGGAACTCGCGCAGGGCCGGGAAGAAATCCGCCGGCGCCCCGGCGAACTGCGGCAACCCGCGCAGATAGTCAATCTCCTCGGCCGTGAACGCCAAACCGCGCAGATACTCCGCCGCCTGCTCGAGGCCCGCCGCGAGCACGTAATTGCGGTAGCGCGGCAGCCGCCGTAGCGTGAGATCGAAGACCGCCGGTTCCGCCCACTTGCCCGCCGCCCAAAAGCCGGCGGCCATGGTCAGTTCGTACAGGTCGGTGAGCAGGCCGTTCAAGTAGTTTGCCGCGAAAAGGGCAGGAAGCGCTTATTTCTTAGCGTCCTTCTTCTCTTCCTTTGCCGGAGGCGCTTCTTCCTTCACCCCCTTGACGGCCGTTTCCAGATCGGTGTATCTGGAGGCCTCCACCACATACCCGGTGGGATCGCCTTCGCGCAGGGCCAGATACTCCGCGCCGGCTTTGTACAGGGCCACCTTTTCGACGCGGGAGCCGTTCTTCGAAGTCACGGTGAACCGCTGGACGGCTTCGCCGGGATTGGCCGGAGGACTGTCGTTAAACTTGCCGGCTTGCAGGCCCCGCAACTGGTCTACGAGTTTTTGCACGGACTCGGCGTCCATCTTCTTGCTTCCCGCCAGCCACTTGTCGTCCTTCTTCTCGTAGACGACGCCGTTCACTTCCACCTTGGTGGGATCGTCCCAGCCGAATTCGAAAACCTTCTTGTTTCGGTATTCGTCCAGCCCCTTGTCCAGGCTGCTCAACTCCGAACTGACCTTGTAGGCGCCTTCCGCCGAGGTTCCCCGGGCATACACGTTGTCGCCCTTCTTGCGAATCTCGATCTTATGTTCGCCCACGGCGTCAGTGACAATGGCCACCGCCAGCGGTTGGGCGGCGGCGAATTCCTTAGCCTGCGTCCGCTCGTCTTCCGGCGTCAGGTTCGCGTCCATTTTGGCGTCCTTGAGTTTGCGGATCAGCTCGTCCACGGCGGAGGCGTCGGCGCGCAGCGGCCGGGGCTTGATTATCTGCCAGTCGTTCTCCGCGTTTTTGCCAAACTCGAAGGCGCTGCCCTTGCTCTGCACCTGCACCCGCGTGATCTTGGTCTGATCGAAGATCACCAGCCGGCGGTCGCGCAAGTCCTGCGCCGTCTTATCGAGGCTGCTCTTCACGTACCCGGCGACCGTATAGAGCTTGGGCTGGTCTTTCAGGCGGACAAACGCGGATCCGCCGGTGGGCACGTCATCCCCCACCAGCAAGTGTACGGCGCTGCCGTCCGTCTTGGTCACTTCCACTTGCAGATAGGGATTGGCGAGGCCGTACTCGCTGAAATCGGATACGTTCTCCTCCACCACCCGGTCGGATTCCAGCGAGGAGAGCGTGGAGAGCAGGCTGTTGACCGCATCCTCGTCGAGCGGCCAGTTCTCCGGTTCCGTCATCACCCACTTGTCGCCGTTTTTGGAGATCGCCGTTTGCGGCTTGCCAATCCGCTGGATCCGCACCTGCCGGATCTGCTCCACGGGAAGGGAGAGAATCTTAGGGGGCGCGTCCTTGGGACCCTTCTTTTCTTCGGCTTCTTTCTGTTTCTCCGACCAGAAGACGACCGCCGCGAGCACCGCCAGCAATGCCGCGGAGATAACGAGACTTTTGCCCTTCATCGTGCGATCACCATTAGCGGCGTTTCCACCAGATCACCAGCCCCATGGCGAGGATCACCAGCGGGTAGCCGAACTGTGTGGTGCTGCGCAGGATGTTCATCTGCCCGCGGGTGAGCGTGATCCGCCGGTCTTGCGGGTCCTTCGGGCGGATCGAGATCAGATCTTCGTCGCCGGTGAGCCAGTTCACCATATTCAGGAACAGGTCGCGGTTGCCGTTAAAGCCAAGAATATTGTTGGCGATCCAACCTGAGCCGCCGGCCACCACGAAGCGGGCTTCCTTGTTGCCAGTGGGGTTTTCGCCGGAAACCGGGAATGAACCTGCCGCCGCGAGAGTCAGTGGGCCCTTTTTGTCGCGGGCCGGATTGATGTCGATCTGCGGGGAATTCAGGTTAGACGAAGCATAACTGTTGGCCGAGGTGGAGACCAGCGCCTGCGCCGTGCCCTTGCTGGGGGACTTCACCTCCAGGGTCCGGGTAAGCGGAAACGCCGTCGCCACGCCACGCATCTCCCGGACAATCGGATGGTCCTCGTACTTGGTGCCGAGCGGCGCCACTTCGCTCAAGCCGAAGATCTGCCCGATGCCGCTCGTGTCGAGGGCCAGATCCTTATTCAGCGTCACGCCCCACTCGGCCAGCATACCCGCGAGCGTCGAGTTCTCGCTGATCGGTTGCCGTCCGACCTGCAACGGCGGATCTACCAGGAAAATTCCCCGGCCGCCCGCCTCCATGAACTTCTTCAACGCCTCCCCGACCGGCGGCGGATAGTCGAACCGGGGACCGCCCACCAGCACCACGGTGCACGAAGACGGCACCTCCGCCTTTTCCAGCAGGGAGATCGATTGCACTTCGTAATTGTCTTTCTCCAGGGCTTCCTTGACCTGCGAATACCCGCTGCGCCCGCTATCCTCGATCTCATGCTCGCCGCTGCCTTTGACGAAGCAGATTTGCTTCTTGCCCTCCTTCAGCGAGCGGATGAGGGCGCTGGTCAGTTCTTCTTCGGTCAGGCTCTTGGCTTCCTGGCGCTTCACGCCGTTGGTCACGATGATGGTGCCCAGGCGTTCGATCCCGGCGGCCTTCGCCAGTTGCGGCTTCTTGTCCGGGTCGACATACTCCACCTTCAGCCGGGGAGACAGGTTGTCGTAACGGTCGAGCAGGTCGCGGGCGGTATTGAACGACGACGTTCGGTCATAGTAAGTCACGATGACGTCGTTCTTGAGGCCCTTGACCACCTTCTCGGTCTGATCGGAAAGGCTGTAACGCTTATTCGAGGTGGAGTCGTACGACTTGTTGTAGCGGTTGGCCAGCCAGTTGATGGCGACCAGCACGCCGAGGATCACCACAATAAAAGTGGTCAGATAAAGGGAATACTTGGTCTGTCTTGTTTTGAGCCAGCTTGTCTTCATTTACGCCCTCCACCGCAGGGATTCCATCGACCGGGCGGTGAGGAACAGCCCGAAGAAAGTCAACGACAGAAAGAACACCACATCCTTACTGTCAAGCACGCCCTTAGTAAACGGCTCGAAGTGCTGAATAATCGACAGGTAAGACAGCACCTTAGCCCAGGTGGCGGTTTCAAAGGCGCTGAGCCAGTCCATCACCCATAGCAGCAGGCAAATGGCGAAGGTGGCGCCGCCGGCCACAATCTGGTTGCGGGTGGTGGTGGAGATAAAGGTGCCCAGCGCGATCATCGCCGCGCCCTGGAGCAGCAAGCCCAGCAGACCCACCAGCAAGGGTTTGGTGTCCGGGTTGCCGTAGATGAAGAGAAAAATGAAGTTCAACGCCGTCACGCCCACGATGCAGCAGTAAAGAATCAAAGCGCCCAGGAACTTCCCGAAAATGATCTGCAAGTCCGTCACCGGGGAGGTCATCAGCAACTCGATGGTGCCCGAGCGCTTCTCCTCAGCGAACAGCCGCATCGTGATCATGGGGATCAGGAACAAGGCGATCACGCTCGCGTTCGACAGCAGCGGGCGGATGATCAGCTCGTTGATGTCCATGGGAAAGCTGCGCCCCATCATCTGCATCTCCGTGCTGCGGAGCGAGAAAAACGCGGTGGCCGCGGAAAAGAAGAAGCCGAAGATCACCGCGAAAATCGTCAGCAGCAGATAGGCGATGGGTGACGCAAAGTAGCTCTTGAGTTCCTTGAAACAGATGGCCAGCGTGTTCTTCACTTCGATTCTCCCTGGGCCGGGTTGGCCTCGGCGCCGGTCAACTGGAGGAAGATTTCCTCCAGGCTGACGCCCACCGTGCGCAGTTCATGCAAATTCCAACCGGACCCCACCACGGCGCGCGCCACGTCGGCGCGCACCGATTTGCCTTGCAGGCTCTCGACCTCGAAGGTGAGCAGGCCGTTTTTGGTTTCGCGGAGCGCGACGCGGCTGACGCCCGGCACCTGCTCGAGCTTCTGCCGGGCCTCGTGCTCTGGCACGTGGCCGTCGGCGATCGTCACGGCCACCAGTTCCGCGCCTTGCAGCCGGCTCTTGAGGTTGACCACCGAATCGGTGGCCACGATCTGCCCGCGGTCAATAATGATGACCTTCTGGCAGGAGTTCTCCACCTCGGAGAGGATGTGGGTGCTCAGGATAATGGTGTGATCGCCGGAGAGGTTGCGGATGAGTTCCCGCGTTTCATTGATCTGCTTGGGGTCCAGTCCCGACGTCGGCTCGTCCAGAATGAGGACATCCGGGTTGTGGATAATCGCCTGAGCCAGTCCCACGCGCTGCCGGTAACCTTTCGAAAGCTTGCTGATGAGCTTGGTCCGCACGTCGGCGACGCTGCACCGTTCACAGACTTCGTCGACCCGTTTGGCCAGGTCGCCGGCGGCGATGCCCTTGAGCCGGCCAACGAACGTCAGGTACTCGGCCACTTCCATTTCCGGGTAAAGGGGCGGGGTTTCCGGCAGGTATCCAATGCGCTTCTTGACTTCCAGCGGCTGCTCCAGCACGTCGAAACCAGCCACTTCGGCGCGTCCTTCGGTCGGGGGCAGAAAGCAGGTCAACACGCGCATCGTGGTGGTCTTGCCGGCGCCGTTGGGGCCGAGAAAGCCCACAATCTCGCCTTTGCCCACCTCGAAGGAGACGTTGTTGACCGCGACATGGCGCGCGTAGCGCTTGGTCAAACCGTCGACTTTGATCATAGGTTTAAGAACCAGCAAAGAGAGCGGTCCGGCTCCGGCCGGCGTCTCCAAGGTCTGCTGCTGAGTTCAGTTCGTAGTTTAGAAGCCGTCCGGTGGACTTGTCAAACGGCGTCGCGATCCCTCCGCGGCGATTCCGCCGTCGGCGGAATCAGGCGGCGGGCGGCGGCATTCGGTATGCGAGACCTATCCCCGCGCGCTTTGCGCAAGTGGGGCAAGCCTCCGACTGGCCTGGGGCGCGCCTTGTCGCGAGCGCCGCTCAACCCCCGTCCGTGACCGTTGAGCGCACCGGATTCGCCGCTCGCCACCGCGTGGAAGAACGGGGATTTCTTGAGCTATACTATTTTTGCGTTTGACTTTCTGTACTTCCTCCACCGTCATCAAATTGAAAGGGGGTCACGGTCCAGCCGTTGCCGTGAGCCCCTTTTGCTTTTCCGGGGCGAGTGCGGACAGCGGACGCGAAGTTTGCAGCCAGGCTGCCAAGTAAGGAAGGACCGATGAAGGAAAAAGGAACTGTCAAGTGGTTTAACGCTGCCAAGGGCTACGGTTTCATACAGCGGGAGACCGGGGAGGATGTATTCGTTCACTTCACAGCGATCCAAGCGGAGGGATATCGCTCGCTGGACGAGGGTGCGCGCGTTGAATTTGAAGTGACGCGGGGACCTAAAGGCCTGCAAGCGGCAAACGTCACGATTTCAGCCTAGCTGCGAAAACCCGTGGGGCCGCCCGCTTGGGCGGCCCGGTAAGATGCCTATCTTCGAGGTGGAATGAGCAAAGAAGACAACATTGAGGTAACCGGAGTCGTTCTCGAGAAGTTCCCCAGCGGTTTGTTCAGCGTTCAACTGGATCAAAACCGGGTCGTCCTGGCCCATTTGGCGGGACGGCTCCGCAAAAATCGGATTCGCGTTCTGGCGGGAGATAAGGTCACGCTGGAAATGTCCCCCTACGATCTGACGAAAGGCCGCATCACCTTCCGCCACCGCTAAGCCGCCACGCCGACCCGTCTCCCCTGCAAACGAGATGCTCAAGGTTTTGTTCGTCTTCGGCACGCGTCCCGAGGCGATCAAGTTGTGCCCCGTCATTTTGCACCTGCTCGCCCGGCCCGGGCAATTCCTGACCCGCGTCTGTGTGACGGCCCAACACCGCGGCATGCTCGACCAAGTGCTAAACGCCTTCGGCGTCAAACCGGACTGGGATCTGAACCTGATGCAGCCGGGGCAGACGCTGTTCCAGTCGACCGCGCGGATCCTGTCCGCCCTGGAACCCGTGCTGGAGGCCGAGCGCCCCGCGGTGGTCCTGGTGCAGGGGGACACCACCTCGACGCTTTGCGGCGCGCTCGCCGCTTTCTATGCGCGCGTGGCTGTGGGCCATATCGAAGCGGGTCTGCGCACCTGGGATCTCCAGCAGCCGTTTCCGGAAGAGATGAATCGCGTCCTCACCGCGCGCATCACCGATCTGCACTTTGCGCCGACCGCAAGCGCCGCGGGAAACCTCCGCGCCGAAGGCGTCGCTCCCGAGCGCATCTTTGTCACGGGCAACACCGGCATCGATGCCGTGCTCTACGTCCGGGACGGACTGGCGGCGGGACGTCTGCCCGGCGCCGCCCTTGCCGGAATTCAGGAGGGGCGCAGGCTGGTCGTGGTGACGGCGCACCGGCGGGAGAGCTTCGGCGGCGGGTTTGAACGCATTTGCCGCGCCCTCCGCCGCATCGCCGGCCGCGGCGATGTGCAGATCGTCTACCCCGTCCACCGGAATCCCAACGTGCAGGACCCCGTCAACCGTCACCTGGCCGACCATCCGCGCATTTTGCTACTCGAACCTCTCGACTATGTCCCCTTTGTCGATTTGATGCGCCGGGCGGATCTGCTGATCACCGATTCGGGAGGGGTGCAGGAGGAAGGTCCATCTCTCGGCAAACCGATTCTCGTGATGCGGGAAAAGACCGAGCGCCCGGAGGCAGTAGCCGCGGGCACGGTGCGCCTGGTCGGCACCGATGAGGAACGCATTGTCGCCGAAGCCAGCCGTTTGCTGGACGACGAGGCCGCGCGGGACGCGATGTCGAAAGTGCACAACCCGTACGGCGACGGCCGCGCCTCCGAGCGCATCGCCGGCCATCTGCTGGAGTATTTCTCCCGGGCGAAAGCCGCCCTCCGGTAGGCCGCCCGCGATCCTGATAGAATAGGGAAAATTCTCCAGGAGGCACGGCCTACCTTGCAATCCGCGATCCTCGCCCTGGAAGACGGCACGGTCTTCGAGGGCAGGAGTTTTGGTGCGCCCACTGAGCGATCCGGCGAAGTGGTGTTCAATACCGCCATCACCGGTTATCAGGAAGTCTTCACCGACCCATCCTATTCCGGGCAAATCGTCGTCCTGACCAATCCGCAAATCGGCAACTACGGCACGACGCCGGAGGACTCCGAGTCGGCGCGGCCACACATTGAAGGACTCGCCGTCCGGGATTTCTCCGAACTGGCCAGCAATTGGCGTTCCCGGCAAACGGCGGACGAGTTTCTGGCCGAGCACGGCGTCCCGGTGATCAGCGGCATCGATGCGCGGGCGCTGGTGCGCCACCTGCGCTCACGCGGTGTGATGCGGGGCGTGTTGTCCTCGCTCGAGCAGAATCCGCAAACACTGATTGAAAAGGCCCGCGCCATCCCGCCGATGGCCGGCCTGGACCTGGCGACCGGGGTCAGCACCCCGGAGCGCTACGCGTGGACCACGCCGGTGGCGCCCTGCTCGCCGTCGGAGGACTGGGGTCCGGCCGCCGAACCGCGCTACCACGTGGTGGCTTACGATTACGGCATCAAGCGCAACATCCTCCGCCGCCTGGCCCACGCCGGATGCCGGATTACCGTCGTGCCGGCGGCCACCTCCGCCGAGGACGTGCTCGCGCTCCGCCCTGACGGAGTCTTTCTCTCCAACGGGCCGGGAGACCCCGAGCCGCTCGCGTCGCAGGCCGCCGAGATCCGGAAGTTGATTGGCAAAACGCCCATGTTCGGCATCTGCCTGGGCAACCAGATTCTGGGCCTCGCCCTGGGGGGCCGGACGTACAAGCTCAAGTTCGGCCACCGCGGCATAAACCATCCGGTGCTCAACCGGCTTACCAACAAGGTCGAGATCACCAGCCAGAACCATGGCTTTGTCGTGGATCCGGATTCTCTTCCGGCCAACGCGGCGGAGATCACGCATATCAATCTGAACGATCACACGCTCGAAGGATTCCGCTTGCGCAACCACCCGGTTTTCGCGGTGCAGTATCATCCCGAGGCCGCCCCCGGGCCGCACGATTCCCTTTACCTGTTCGACGAGTTCGTCCAGCTTATGGCGGGCGGGGCCCGCTGAATCACGCACCACATGCCCAAACGCACCGACATTCATCGGATTCTGGTGATCGGCTCCGGGCCGATCATCATCGGCCAGGCCTGCGAGTTCGACTACTCCGGCACGCAGGCATGCAAGGCGCTGCGCGCGGAGGGCTTCGAGATCATCCTGGTGAACTCGAATCCGGCGACCATCATGACCGATCCGGAGATCGCCGACCGGACCTACGTCGAGCCGCTCAGCCGCGCCTACCTCGAAGAGATTATCCGCAAGGAACGGCCGGACGCGCTCCTGTCGACCGTGGGCGGCCAGACGGGACTCAACCTTTCCGTGGAACTGGCCGAAGCCGGCGTGCTGGACGAGTACGGCGTCGAACTGATCGGCGCCAATATCCGCGCCATCAAGAAGGCCGAAGACCGCCTGCTGTTCAAGGACGCCATGCGCGGCATCGGCCTGGAGACGCCGCAGTCCCAACTGGTCAATAACGTGGATGATGCGCTCGAGTTCGCGCAGCGGATCGGCTACCCCGTCATCTTGCGCCCCAGTTTCACGCTGGGCGGCACGGGCGGCGGCATCGCCTACAACCGCGAAGAGCTGGTCACCATTCTGGAGCGGGGGCTGGCCCTGTCGCCCGTGCACGAGGTGCTGATCGAGGAGAGCGTCCTCGGCTGGAAAGAATTCGAGCTCGAGGTGATGCGCGACCTGGCCGACAACGTCATCATCATCTGCTCGATCGAAAACGTCGACCCCATGGGCGTGCACACCGGCGACTCGATCACGGTGGCGCCCGCGCAGACCTTGACCGACCGCGAGTACCAGATGATGCGCGACGGCGCGATCAAGTGCCTGCGCGAGATCGGCGTCGATACCGGGGGATCCAACGTGCAGTTCGCCATCGATCCGAAAACGGGACGCATGGTGATCATCGAAATGAACCCGCGCGTGTCCCGTTCCTCGGCGCTCGCTTCCAAGGCCACCGGGTTCTCCATCGCGAAGATTGCCGCCAAACTCGCCGTCGGGTACCGCCTGGACGAAATCCCCAACGACATCACCCTGAAAACCCCGGCCTGCTTTGAACCGACCATCGACTACGTGGTCACCAAGATTCCCAAGTGGCAGTTTGAGAAGTTCCCCGGCGCCGACCCGGTGCTGGGCACCCAAATGAAGTCGGTGGGCGAAGTGATGGCCATCGGCCGCACTTTCAAACAGTCGTTCTGGAAGGCGCTCCGCAGCCTGGAGACCGGCAAGCGCTTTGGGTCGGAAACCTTTGACGACGCGCTGATCAATTCCAAGCTGATTACGCCCACGCCGGAGCGCATCCACTACCTGCGGTACGCGTTTTCGCGGGGCTACACGGTCGAGCAGGTGCATGACCTGACGGCGATCGATCCGTGGTTTCTCCGCCAACTGTGGCAGGTGGTGCAACTGGAGATGCGCCTGCAAACCCTGTCGCTCGAGACGGCGGCGCGCGAGGATTTTCTGGAAGCCAAGCGGAGCGGCATCTCCGACGCGTTTCTGGCGCGCGCCTGGAACACCCACGAAATGGCGGTCCGGGCCCGGCGCAAGGAACTGGGCGTGCGCGCCGTCTTCAACCGCGTGGATACCTGCGCCGCCGAGTTCGAAAGCTTCACCCCCTACCTGTATTCAAGCTACGAATCGGCCTGCGAAGCCGAACCCACCGCCCAGCGGAAGGTGATGATCCTGGGAAGCGGGCCCAATCGCATCGGCCAGGGCCTCGAATTCGACTACTGCTGTTGCCATGCTTCGTTTGCGCTCCAGGAGTTCGGAATCGAGTCGATCATGGTGAACTGCAACCCGGAAACCGTGTCGACCGACTACGACACCAGCGACCGGCTGTATTTTGAACCGCTGACGCTCGAGAACGTGTTGAACATCTGCGACACAGAGCGGCCGGATGGCGTGATTGTGCAGTTCGGGGGCCAGACGCCGCTGACGCTGGCGCTGCCGCTGAAGCGGCAGGGAGTTCCCATTATCGGCACGGACCCGGACAATATCGACCTGGCCGAGGACCGCAAGCGTTTCGGCGAATTGCTGGATGACCTGGGGATTCCCGCGCCGGCCAACGGCAGCGCCACCAGCGTGGAGGAAGCCTGCGCCGTCGCGCGCCGCATCGGGTATCCGGTGCTGGTCCGTCCTAGTTACGTGCTGGGCGGCCGGGCCATGGTCATCGCCTACGACGAGGAGATGGTGCGGCAGTATATGCGGGAGGCGGTCACCTTTTCGCAGGACCGGCCGGTGTTGATCGACCGGTTCCTCGAAGACGCCACCGAAGTGGATGTGGACGCGCTGTGCGACGGCGACAACGTCCTGATCGCCGGCATCATGGAGCACATCGAGGAGGCCGGCGTGCATTCCGGCGACAGTTCCTGTGTGCTCCCCGCCCAAGGCATTGCGGACCAGGCGCGGGAGCGCATTGAGGATTACACCAACCGTCTGGCGCGGTCGCTGCGGGTGGTGGGGCTGATGAACCTGCAATTCGCGATCAAGGACGGAACCGTGTATGTCCTGGAAGTGAACCCCCGCGCCTCGCGCACGGTACCCTACGTGAGCAAAGCGACGGGCGTGCCGCTGCCCAAGATCGCGGTAGGCCTGATGCTGGGCCGCAAACTCACCGACTTCACCCACCTGACCGGCGGACGCGCAAGCGGTACGCTGTCGGTGCCCCAGTGTTTTGTGAAAAGTCCGGTGTTCCCGTTCAACAAGTTCCCGGGCGTCGATCCTTCCCTGGGGCCGGAGATGCGCTCAACGGGCGAGGTGATGGGCGTCGGCATGACGTTCGGCGAAGCCTTCGCCAAGGCGCAGTTGAGCGCCGGCACGCCGCTACCCGATGCCGGCTGTGTGCTCATCAGCGTAAATGAACGCCACAAGCACGACGCGGTGCAGGTGGGCCGGCGGTTCCACGAATTGGGCTTCCGCCTGGTGGCCACGCGGGGCACGGCGGCCGCGCTGTCCGCCGCGGGTCTGCCCTGCAAGACCGTTTTCAAGTTCAACGAGGGCCGCCCGAACGCGGTCGATTTGATCAAGGCCGGCACGCTGGACCTGATCGTTTACACGGCGACGGGCGCCCACTCGTTCAGCGACGAAAAGGCGATCCGGCGGGCGGCGATTTCCCACCGGGTTCCCTGCATCACCACGCTCAGCGCCGCCAAGGCGGCCGTCGAGGCGGTGGCGTCCCGCCGGGAAAACCCCGTGCGGGTCTGGAGCCTCCAGGACATCCACTCGCCGGCGGAACAGCAGGCGACGTAGCCGCCGGGGCCAAGCGTTATTCCAGCAGGCCGAGGGCCGCTTCCAGTTCGCTGCGCGCGTGCTGGTCGCCGGCGCGCGACGTCACCTCGATGCCGCGGCGGTACATGGCGCGCGCGTCCTCCAGGCGCCCCAGTTTTTCGTAGGTCTGCCCGGCGTGGAAGTACGCCGCCGCATAATCGGGATTCCGGGCAACCAGTTCCTGAAACTCGCGCGCGGCATCTTCCAGGCGGCCGCCATTGACGTACTCCATGGCCAGCCCGTAGCGCGCGAAGGCGCTTTGCGGGTCTTGCGCCAGCATCGACTGCAACACCTCAATTCGGTTGGGGGGCATGAGCGTGAAAAGGCTAAAGCCCATGCTACTATACCGGCGATGGCTTGTCCGTTCTTCGAGCCTGAAAGCCGGCTTGAAGACCCGCCGGCCGCGTCGGGGCGGCCGCCGCTGGGCGATTGGTACGCGGGCGTTTGCCGGAGCCCATGGCCGGGACTCGCCTCTGCGCCCTTGCTCCTTTGCCACTACGGGTATGCGCGCGGGATCTGCTCTCGCTTCCCTCTCGCGGGCGACGCTCCGGACGCGGTGCGGTTCTCCCTCGCACGCTCTCCTGAAGGACAGCTCGCCGTGCAATTTGCCTTCGAACGAGACCACTATCCCGCCGGTCACGGCGTGCTTTCCCTGCCTTTCCCTGCCGGCGGAACCGGCTCGGTCCTGCATACGCAGGCTCTGGCCTTCTGGTCCGCCTACCGGCGCAGGCTCATCCACCGGTCATGACGCCCAAGTTCGTCCGGGAATCGATCTCCGAATACTCAGAACTGGCCTTACCGAACGACGCCAATATCCTCGGCAACGTGCAGGGCGGGAAAGTGATGCACCTGGTGGACCTGTGCGCCGCGCTGGCGGCCCTCCGCCACGCGCGGTGTCCGGTGGTGACGGCCTCCATCGATCACATGAGTTTTCTCCATCCGGTCCGGATCGGCCAACTGCTCACGCTTCGTTCCAGCGTCAACCGGGTCTTCCGCACCTCGATGGAAGTCGGGGTAAAAGTGTTCGTCGAGGATCTGATGACGGGGGAGGTGCGCCATACTTCCTCGGCCTACCTGACGTTTGTGGCGATCGACCCAGAGGGCAACCGCGTGCCGGTGCCCCCGGTGATTCCGGAGACCCCGGACGAGAAGCGGCGCTATGAAGAAGCCGCCCTGCGCCGGGAGTACCGCCTGAGGCAGAAAGGCCGTGGCGGAGGGCCCGCGCGCGCGTAGCCCGGCGCAGGCCCCGCAGGCAAGGTGGCGCCGGGCGGCGTCAGGACCACCCCGGAGCGGCGGCGAAGCCGCTAAAATCGGGAGGTTGGCCGATCTTCTCCGTCCCGGCGAGGAACTCCGCGCGCTCCGCGAGCGCGTGCGGGCGCTTCAGGGGCCTGCGCTGGTGGCCGCGCGCATTCCCTCGGTGAGCCACGAGGTCAGCGCACCCCTCGGGTCGCTCGCCAGCCTCGCCGACGTCAACCTCCGCTGCGTCGACCGCATCCGTTCGGTGCTGGCGAGCGCGGCTTCCCTTGACGAGGTGCGTCATCACCGGCAATTGAACCGGGCCTTGAATCTGCTGGAAGAGAACAGCCGCGCGGCGCATGATGCCGCGGCGCGCGCTTTGCAACTGATCCTGAACGTGCGAGGCTTCCTGCTCCCGGCGCGCGACGTCGCCGCCGCGCCGCTGACCGGCTTGCTGGATCAAACCTTACTCCTGTTTCACGACGAATTCGTCTCCGGCGTCGAGGTGGTGCGGGACTACGCCTGCGCGCCCGTCCTTTCGTGCCGGCCGGTGGCCCTGAAAACCGCCTTCCTGTTTCTGATCGGCGCGTGCGCCGAACGCCTGGCGGTTCCCGGCATCCTCCGCGTCCGGGTATACCAGGAGGCGGAATCCATAAGGGTCGACTTGGGCGCGAATGAGGGGCAACCGCTGGCAGCGGAGGTCCGGGACCGCCTGATCGCGGGCCAGGGCCTTTTGACCGACCCCAGTGAGGCCCCGCTCGTCCTGGCGCAGGAGATCCTGAGGGAGGAGGGCGGCAAGCTGGACTTCGGCTCTCCCTCCCAGCCAGTCTTTTTCAGCGTCCAGCTTCCGGAGAGCCGATTGTGAACCGTCCGGGACGCCGGCAGCATCTCCCAATTGCGAGCAGAAGCGGGCGTGAACCGCAGAGCGGTATAGGATAGTCGTGATGGGATTACCTCCGGTGGGCGATGAGCCCACCAACTGTTACGCGCTGGTGGCGTACCTCCCGGATCCGCTGGCGGCTTTTCTCGATGAGTTAAGACGGGAGCTGGTGCCGGGATGCCGGCCGCGAGCGCACGTTACCGTGTTGCCCCCGCGTCCACTGACCTGCCCTCCGGAGTTAGCCTCGGCGCAGGTCTCTTCCATCCTGAGGGAGACGGAGCCCTTCGAGGTTCTCCTGGGGGGTGTGGAGATCTTCCCGGTCACCGACGTCGTGTTCCTCGGCCTGCGGTCCGGGAGGCGCGAACTCGAGGACATACACCGGCAGCTCAACTCCGGGCCCCTGGCCTTCGCAGAGCCGTTCTATTACCATCCGCATATCACGCTCGCCCAAGAGCTTCCCCCCGGCGAGGCGCCCCTGGTGGCCGAAGCCGCGGCGCGCCGCTGGCGCGAGTACCGGCACCACCGAGGATTTCTGGTGGAATCCCTGTGCTTTGTGCAGGGGACCACGCAAAAGAACTGGCTGGATCTATCCGTCCACCCCCTGGGTTCGCCCCAGTTCTCGCTGCGGTAATCCACCGCTCGCGCGGTTCGCGGCTCTCCACCGCTACGGGGCGAACAGGCGGCACGCAGGGCTGTCCGGATCGAAGAGTCCCAATTCGCGGAACAGCAGGTGCGCCATGGCGATGTGCCCGAACTGGTTGGGGTGGATGCTGCCATCGTTCAGCCAGTACAGCGGATCCTTGAGCGGGCCCTTTCTGGTTTCCTCCCAGTTGCGGTAGTGATCGACCAGCGCAAACCGGTTGCTTTCCGCAAACTCTCGGAGGATGGCGACGTACGCGGGCAGGTCCTGGCGCGCCGCACCCGCGTTCAGCGGCGTGATCAGGTTCGGGGTGTGGAGCAGCAACAGCGTGCCGCCGTCGCGCGCCCGGACGGCGATCTCCTCGAGGTTCTGGCGATAGAGCGCGCGGCCCTCGGCGCCCTTGAGGCAATCGTTCATGCCCATCATCAGGGAGAGCACGCGGGGCTATAATCGCCTCACGCGCCAGTCAAACCGCCGGAGCAGCCCTGCCGTCGTGTCGCCGCTGATGCCCGTGTTCACGACAATGTCCTGCGCGCGCCGCATCTCGTAACGCAGTCTTTCGGCGAAGTGCTCGACATAGCTTCGCCAGCCAAAGGTATGCAACGCGCCGTGGGTGATGCTGTCTCCGGTGAACACCCAGGTCAAGGGCCCTTTGCCCGCCAGCAACTCGCGGAACGGAGCGAACGGGGACGGATGGGCTGTCTGCGCCAGCCCCGCGAGAGGGGATTGGAGGAAGGAACGCCGCTGCATGACCCTCAAGCATAGCGGGCCGGGCCGCCACCTTGCTTCCGTGCGGGCGGAACCGCGCGGGCCGGTGGCTTACACGGGGGGGCGCCGGGTATGCCAGTCGGTCTTTCGCTGGAATTCCCGGCCCATGGCCAGCAGCAGGTTCTCCGAGAACGGCGGTCCCACCAGTTGCAGGGCCACCGGCATGCCGTCGGCAAAGCCGCAGGGCAGACAGAGCGCGGGTAGTCCGGCCAGGTTGGCTAGCGGGATCAGAGCGCTCATGCCGGGCTTGTCCGGCGCGCGCCGCGCAGGCGGGGCGTCGAGTGGCTCGGCGATCTTGGGGGCGATGCCGTATCGCGCCGGGGCCACCAGCACGTCCACCTCGCTGAACAACTTGCGGAACTCGGCCCGGATGAGACTGCGGATCTGCATCGCCTTCAGGTAGTCCTTGGCGGACACCTCCAGACCGGCCTTCAAGCCCGCGATCTGTTTCTGGTCGGCAAGCTGGTCCACTTTGCCGCTCGTGATCAATTCCTCGAAAATCGTGGCGGCCTCGGCATGCAGAATGGTGGTGATCACCCCGCGCACGGGGAAAACCGGCAGCGCGGCTTCCTTGACCTGCACCTCGAGCGACTTGACCACTTCGAACGCCTGGGCGAACGCGGGGCGCGCCGCGGGCTCGGCCCAATCCGAGAAATCCTCCGCCGCGAACCCCGCGCGAATGTCCTTCATGGCGCGGGCGTACTGCGGGGTGTAGTAGAAGCTCTTGCCCGCGCTGCCGGGGTCGTTGGCGTCGCCGCCTGAGATGACTTGCAGGATATGTCCGCAATCGTCGGCGGTGCGGGCCATGGGCCCGATTTTGTCCAGCGTCCAGGAGAGCGCCATCGCGCCGTAGCGGCTGACCAGTCCGTACGTGGGACGCAGTCCGGTGATGCCGCAGAACGCGCAGGGAGTCAAAATCGACCCGGAAGTCTCCGAACCCAGCGCAAACGGAACCAAGCCGGCGGCCACGGCGCTGCCGGAACCGCTCGACGAACCGCCGGACCACCGCGAACGGTCCCACGGATTTAAACCCGGACCGGTCACCGAGGCCGCCGCAAACCGGTAAGTAGGCCCGCCCGCCAGTTCGACCATCGCCAGTTTCCCGATCAGCACCGCGCCGGTGCGTTCCAGTTTTCGGATCACGGTCGCGTCGTAGTCGAACACCTGACCCACGTAGGGCCGGGCGCCCCACGACGTCGGCTGGCCTTTCGTGCACAGCAGATCCTTGGCGCCATAGGGGATACCCTGCAAGGGTCCGCGTAGACGCTGCCGTTTGAAATCCCCGTCGATATCCTTGGTAGCCCGGACGGCGTCCGCCGTCAGCGGCAGGGCCAGGCAATTATAACGAGGCCCCAGCGCGTCCAGGCGGGCGGAAAATGCGGTAACCAGTTCTTTTACAGAAAACTCCCCGGCCCGCAGCCTGGCGTTCAGGTCGACGGCCGGCGCGAAGAACAGGTCGGTGGGGAAGCTCGCCATGGTCAGGCCCGAAACAGAAACGCGGGTTCGGTGCCGCGCGGAATGGAGAACTGGTTCAGTTCCCGCGAGGCGGTTTTCAGGGAGCGTTGGGCGGCTTCCAGGTCGTCCTTCGGAGTGGGCAGCGACGTCTGCGCCACGCCCTGTGTCAGCGCGCCGGGCCCCGCCGCGAATCCCGCTAGAGCGACGCTCCCCAGCCCTCGGCGGCTCATTTTCCGGGTCATCGCCCTCAGTATAGCCCGGGCCGCAGGGGGTGCTTCGCCCGCCCCGGTCCGGCCGACCGGCGGGCCGAAGGAACAAGTACAGGTCTGCCCGCCGTCGTGGCGCTTCCCGCAGCGGCGTGGCATCGTAAAGAATGTGGCCATCACCCGTCCGGATGAAGCGGAACGCCGGAACCGCATGGCGATGCGCTTATCGCTTGCGGTCGGAGTGGCGATGCTGGCCGGCAAGACCGGAGCTTACTGGTGGACCGGCTCGGCGGCCATCCTCTCCGATGCCGCCGAATCGGTGGTGCACCTGGGGGCGGTCGCGTTCGCCGCCTTTAGCCTCTGGCTGGCGGGGCATCCCCCAAACGACCGCTTCCGCTACGGCTATGAGCGGGTGAGTTTCTTTTCGGCGGGTTTTGAAGGGGCGCTGATCGTCCTGGCTGGGTTTTTCATCATCTACACCGCCGTGCAGAAGTGGCTGCATGGGTTGGTCCTCGAAAACCTGGGCGCCGGCACGGTGGTCGTCCTGGCCGCGGCGCTCGTGAACGCCGGACTGGGTGGTTATCTCGTCTATCGCGGAAAGCGAAGTCACTCGCTTATCCTCGAGGCCAACGGGCGTCACGTGCTCACGGATAGTTGGACGAGTTTTGGCGTCGTCGGAGGACTGGGACTCGTGCTGCTCACCGGCTGGAAGCCCTTCGACCCCATCCTGGCCATTGCGGTGGCGCTCAATATTCTCTGGTCGGGATGGAGCCTGATCCGGCGCTCGATCGCGGGGTTGATGGATTACACCGACCGGGCGCTGTCCGCCCAGATTACCGAGGAAGTCGAGCGCCTTACCGGAGAACTGAATCTCAGCTTTCACGAGCTGCGGTTTCGCGACACGGGCCAACGGATCCTGGTGGAAGTCCACTTGCTTTTCCCCTACGAAATGAAGTTGGGCGAGGCCCACCGGCTGGCCACCTGCATCGAGCAGACGTTGCCGTCCCGTTGCAGCCGTCCGGTGGAAGTCATTACGCATCTGGAAGCTCTCGAAGACCACGCGCAGGTGCACTTGCTTTCCCCGGGGCCGGCAGTTCAAAACGGTCCAGCAGGCGCTCCCCGCCCAGGCGACCGCTAAGTTCTTGAAGGCAATTGCCTGACCGCCGCCGCGCCCCCTTGGGACCAAGCCCGTTTGATACACTACGAAGGTAATGCGAATTCTTGCCGCATCGATGTTGTGGTTGGTCTGGGCAGGCGGTGCGCAGGCGGCGAATGTGCCGCGTCAGGCCGGAGAGTTTGTCGTCAAGTTCTCGCCCAGCGGTGAAACGCTGCTGTCAAGTCTCAGAGGAAAAGTGGTCGTGCTGGCTCTCGTGAGCACTACTTGCCCGCACTGCCAGCGCTTCGTTCCAACGTTGAATCAAGCTCAGCGTGAGTACGGACCCAAAGGCGTGCAGGTGATCGGCGCGGCTTTCAATCCCATGGCGAACATGTATGTGCCGGACTTCATCAAGCAGTTCCGGCCCGAGTTTCCGTTCGGCTGGTCCCCCCGCGAGCCGGTCCTCGAGTTTCTTCAGCATTCGCCCATGATGCAGCTTTACGTGCCGATTGTGCTGGGGATCGACCGCCAGGGCGCCGTGCGGGCGCAGCACACCGGCGACGATCCGTTTTTTGAGAATGAACAAAGCAACCTGCGCGCGATGATCGAAAACCTGCTGAAACTTCCCGCGGGCAAGGCGTCGCCCGGATCCGCCGCAAACAAAAAGAGCGGACGGTAATCGCCTCCCGGCGGGGATTCGCGCATCCGTTGGTCATGAAGTTAAGATTTCTTAGCCTTGGATCGGCCGGACCCTTCCGGGGACACGGTGGCCTTTCGCCGAACTCCCACAAGCGGGGAGTCGCTCCGCTCGGCCCGCTGTTCCTGCTCACCGCCTTGACAGTCCAGGCTCAGACAACTCTCACCGGATTGAAATTTCGGGTGGAGCCGGAATCCCGCAAGATACTCCCCGGCGAAACCGCGGTCATCCAGGTGCTCTCCTACGGCGAGATCAAGGACAATCAGAGCGAACAGAAAGGGCGTCTGCGGAAAGCGGACTGGAACATCCGGATTGTCGAACGCGACGGCGGATGGCTGTCGAAGCGCTTTGCGTTTCAGGGCCAGGAACGGGAGGCATTCCTCGAGGAGCGGAAAGATTCGCTGGCCGCGCGAATTCTCACCCGCGGCGCCGCCGAATTCGTCGTGAAGGATTCCGTCCTGTACGTGGCGCCGCTGACGCCGGGCCGGTTCACGGTGGAAGCCAGCCAGGGTTCTGTCGTCGAGACGGTGCAGATCGAGGTCGCCGCGGGCGCTCCGTCCCAGGTGAAGCCGGAAGTGCATCAATTCGGACCCGAGCCCCCAGGGAACGACCCCTACCGTCCGCTGGCCGAATACTACGCGCCGCTGGTCGCCCAGGAGGTCTGGTTCCAGCCCAAGTCGGACTACCTGGCGCGGTTCGATTTCGACGGCGACTGGCACGGCGACAACAATTGGGACAACCTGGACGAGGGCTCCTCCCAGGCCTATGTGTATTACGCGGCGATGGAAACGGCGTCGCACTGGTTCCTCACCTACAATTTCTTCCACGCGCGGGATTACTCGGATCGATGCGTAGCGGGCACCTGCCACGAGAACGACAATGAGGGGATTTTTCTCACCATCCGGAAGGACGCGACTCCGTTCGGCACGCTCGAAGTGATGGAGACGCTGGCGCACAACAACGTCTACTCGTACACGAACGACCCGGCGATCCGGCCCGGGGCGCACAACATCGATGGGCCGCTCGCATTATGGGAGGGCAAGCATCCCATCGTGTTTCTGGAAGCGGGCGGGCATGGCGCGCTGGGCGGAGGAGACAAGAAGTCTCTCTTTTTTCCCAGCCGGATGACGTTTCAGAATCTGGGCGTCACCTATATCTACAAAGGTATCGCGGAGCGGCCGAAGTTCGCCTGCGACCGCAATGTTGGCTACGAACTACTGCCCATTCTGGAGCACTGGTGGCCCAAGTCGCAGATGGGCGCCGCCTGGAGCGGGCGGACGTTCGACGACTTCTTCGACTACACCCCGTTCGGCAACCGGCCGGCGCCCAAGAACCGGCGCGTCAGCGGCGCGTTTCTGGGCCGCAAACATTCCGCCAACAAGGCGCGGCCGTTCTGGGGCTGGTCCGACCTGCGGACGCGCAACCGGAAAATCCTGGCGACCGGCCAGTGGGGCCTCGATCCGGCGTACGCGGTGTCGCGAAACCTAACCTTTCCGCCGGGCCGGCGGGTGTCGCTGGATACGTCTACAATCCGTATCTCGACATTGACTTGCGCGGCGCGGCGGCAGCGGAAGCGCCTGCCCAGACCGCGGGCGCCGCGGGTGCTCCTCCTGCTCCCGCGCCGCCCGCGGCGCCCGTCCGGACCGAAGGATGGTGCGAAATCCGGGCGCTGGTGGATGCGACGGTCGCGGTCCTGATTCGCGCCGGGCAGGCCAGTTTCGAAACGCGGAGCGGCCAGCCGGTGGCCCAAACCGAATTCCGCTGCGACGCGCCCGTGCCGGACGCGGTCGTGAGCCTCACCCTGGACAAACAGGCCGGACGCGGGAACGCCCGCGTCGCGGAACCCGGCGCGCCGGGCAACCAGTTCACCACCCGCATTGAAATCGACGATCCGCAGCGAGGCGCCGACCGTTACCGCCTGCTCCTGCGCTGGCGCCTGGCGGGACGCTGAAGCGGCCTGACGCGCCGGAAGGCCGGGCTTTTGCGCCAACACTCGAGTCAGGGGAGGCAAGCAGGCTTTCTCGCCCAACCAGAAAACCGAACCTGTTCGACCAACACCATGTGCGGGACGGTCAAGGCTGCCAGGCCGACAAACAACATTTGCACCAGACGAGTCTCCCACGGAAGGTGGCGAAGCCAGTAGAAGGCGGCGGCGAGCGCGCACATGAAACCCAGCGTTGGCGCCAGAGCGCTTGCGGCCAGGAGCTTACTGAATGAGCGGCCAGAATACTTCACGGTTCTCAAGATATGGCGAGCGCCATGCATGCCGCAGAAGAATAACGTGAAAGCGAGCAGGGGGGGCGCGAATACCGTCAGTAAGCCGACCGCTACCATTTCCAGAGCGGTGAGCCAATCAGACGAGGCGCGATGTGCGGCGGCGATGGCCAGACCGAGCAACCAAAGCCCCGCCACGGGTTGCATACCGGCGGCGACGCGATAGCCCGCGGTGGGTCCTACTAAGAAGGAGAAGAGGCCGGTCACTTCTGCGGAGTAGAACACGTGAGGCAAAAAGAGAATCGCTCCACCGTAGAGTATCCGGGAAACCAGCGGCGTTCCCGCCTGCGGGTCGCCGGAGAAATGTACGAGCGAAATAAAAAGAAAAACGGCGAGAAACAGTGCTGGAAAGATCCGCCAGAACCCTACCACGAAAGCCGCCAGCAAGAGATAGAGAGTCACGAACAAAAGCCAGCTTCTGAAGGATCGCAATCGGAATAACTCTCCGGCGAAAACCGTATCAAGCGCCCCGTGGGGCGCCCCGAGGCCGACAACCAGAGCCGCCATGACCACCAGTTCGGTTTGGGGGCTGAAACGTGGAAGAAAGGCGGCGGCGGCAGCCACCAGAATCGCCACCCCGCTGAAGACGATGCCCTGAATCTGGACCGGATTCATGCTGGCGCCCGGCCAGCCATACTCATGAGCCCGCGAGGTAACTCTCGCAGAAAGGGCCCAAAAGGCAAGGCGGCGATAATCGCCAGGTAATCGGCCAGCGTACCGCGATCACTCAGGAAGCGGATAACGCGCGCGGTATCGGCCCTTTCAAAGAGGGACAGAAACACCGCCGGGGCCGCCTCCGGCTGCGTGCGCAGTACGGAGAGGAAGATATGATCCATGGCGCGTAAAAGAAGCGGGTCGCCGGGGTGCCCGGCCGGAGATTTACCTCCGCTGATAAGCTGCGCGCAGGAGTCTGCCCAGCACTGGATCCGCTGGAAGGCATAGCCTGTGCTGGGCCGTGCGCCGCCGCCGGCCAGGCCGGCGTAGACATAACTCGGATCTCGCGGGGTGGTGGGCAGGGTGCCAGGGGGCGAGGAGCCCATAGGCAGAACACCGCTTTCCGAACGCACGATCGTGAACGGTGCGCCGCGCACGCGGTGCCTGGTTGCTTGCGTCAGGTCCGAGGCCAGATGCTCTGGACCAAACGGTTGGACCGCGAACCGTGCGACCTCAATCAACGCGCGGTGGGTTGAGAGCGGCAACACGTAGTGGAAACTGATACCGGCCGGATCGCGATGCGAAAAGTCCATCAGATCGACACAACCGGGGTCGAACACGGGTTCCGCGCAGTTCACTTCGTGCCCGGAGAAGGACTGCCACAGGACCGCTCCACCGCGTTGAGGCTTTTGCCGCGGACGGGTATCCACCACCGTCAACGCCCTCTTCAGCCCAAGACCGGTTTCGACATGCCAGTGGCGGCCGCGCTTGGCGGGCGCCCCTAAAACGGGGAGGCCGAGAACGAGATCAATGTGCGGAGAATGATCGATTACCGCGAGCGCCTGAGTGTAGAACGACTCGGCGGCAATCATCTGATAGGGCGTGTCGCCGCAACTGACTCGCACGCTACGGTGGCTATCCAGAATGCGCATGACGGGCCACCTGTGCGTCACCATCTGCCCTAGAGGCGCATCTTCCCTGTCCCAGAAACACCATGACCTGTCATTCGTATAGTGAGTTCTTTGTTCCAGAACCAGAACCCGCGGGCGAAGGTGCCCCAGTGTGGCCAGGCGCATCGCGAGGCTCAGACCAGCACATCCGCCGCCTAAGATGACAAGGTCATACTCTGCCGGGCTCACTAACCGGCCTGATTCCTGGTGCAAAACCGGGATCGAAGTTGTTTCTGAGGCGGCAAGGAGAGACATCGGATTGGGGTGCTGGCCCGGGCCGGCCTGGGCCAGCAGTTTCTCAACTAAGCGCGAAAGCTGGTTCGATTCCGGATTTCCGAGAGGCGATCACGTAGATAAGAACACCAAACATCGCTTTCGCCACGATATCGGCTATCGTGTAGCCGACCTGAACAGCCATCTGCGCCGTACCACCCGTCAAACCAATCATGGGGAATACAAAAACGACGGGATAGAAACACCAGGACACAACCACGGTCCAGCATGCCAGATGCACCAGACCGCGAACCTGGGTTGGTTGGGCGTCGATCGACCTTTTGAGCCCAACGAAGAGTTCGAAAACAATGATCAAAAAGGGCACCATTGCGAGGGACCACCAAAGCCAACGGGTTCCACTATCGGTTGAGACTTCTCCGGGGTATCCCAGAACCACCATAAGGGCGGCCAACAGGCCAAGTTTGGTAGCTTTGGAAACGGTTTCCTCTCGAGGCAGGCGCATCACCAGAATCAGCTCCACCAAGAGGAGTGGGACCGTAAGAAGCCAATCCACGTAGCGATACGCGTCATTGAACTTCATGCCGGTCGCCTGGAGTTGCCCGCCGGCGACTGAGTAGGCAGCTTCCCATGAGTCGAAGATGCGGAAATAGTGGTACATCGCGATGAGGGTTACGATACCACTGAGGGTTACCGCGGTCTGGTAAGCCGGAGCGACCTGACTGCGATTGAGGAAAAAGAACGCCGTGGCGGCGCCCATGCCTGCGATGGCAAACGAGAAAGCGTTGTGGACGAGTTCGTATTGTCCGAGTGTGAGAAGTTCCATCTGTACTCCCTTGTTGACCAAGATGCCCTGGACAACGTAAGGATTTTGTATTTTCTGCCTCGCTGCGATCGCGGGCGACCCGCACTTCGGACTTTCGGACCACCTTTTTTGGAACTACGCTTGTTGCCGCGAAGCGCGGGGACAGAAGGCGGTCTTGGTTGTCAGGAACAGAATTGGCCATCAATACGATAGCGACCTGGGCGTGTGAATCGAGTGGGGCCGACGAAGCCTCCCCTGCCGTTCCCGCCCTTGAGTCGCCGCTCGGGTTCCAGGCCTGGTGAGCCCTATCCGTTCGCTCAAGTGTATTGCTTCTACGGCCAGCCATTCCGGCAGACCAGTCGGCAGCATGGAGACCTGAAGGGTCTCCTGCGCGCCGATGAGATCGTATTGCAGGAAGGTGACCCGAGGCGCCTGGTCCTTCTGGTCGAATGCGACAGAGGCCTGAAACGAGAGCGCGTCTCCCGAAAACTTCCGGTGGCCTAGCTTAACAGCTAAAGCGTGCGCCACCCCTCACCGCCGTGGCGCACCCTTCAGGGTGCAGGGAGACTTCAGGCTCCCACCGCCGGCGCCAGCCGGCGGGGCGCGTAAGAAGCGGAACTGACTTAACAGCCAGCGGGTCGGAAATGGAGAGCTCTGAGAGGAGCCTCCACTCGAAGGAGGAGGAGTATGCAGCATTCTCCGTCCGCTTCTCCAGCAGCCCGTTTCCACGCGTTCTGCGCGCCGCGTCGCAGGCTCCTGGCAAGAGCCGGGCCAGGGTCAAAACTCCACCGCCAGGCCGGCCGACGGCAATACCGGAAACAGCTTGTCGAAGCCCGGCCGCGCCACGCCAGTCCGCGCATCGAACCCCCGCAACTCGTCGAACCGCACGTTCTCGCGCCCGTAGACGTTGATCACCTCGACAAACAGCGTCAGGTGCCAACCCGCCCGGCGCACGAAGGTTTTGTTGGCCCGCAGGTCCAGCCGGTGGTAGACGGGCAGCCGCACCTGGTTCCGCTCGGCCGCCAGCAGGAACGGATCGCGTCCCTCGACGAACGCCCGCACCGGAAACCCGCTGCCGTAGATCCAGCGCCCGCTGACGCTCACGGTCGGGCGCAGGCGGTAACTCAGGAACAGGTTGGCGGTATGACGCTGGTCAAAATCGGCCGGAAAGCGCAGGCCGGCCACGCCGTCGCGCATGCGGGTGCGGGAATACGCGTACGACAGCCAGCCGGTGAGGCCGTTGCTCGACCGGCGCTGCACAAACGCCTGCCAGCCCCGCGAGACGCCCCGCAGCGAGTTCTCCCAGGGAGCTTGCAGATTGCCCGGGTAAACGCGGCCGCCCAGCAGGCGCGGTTCGAGCAGCGGCCGGAACAGCAGGTCGCGATCCAGGCGCTGATACGCTTCCACGCGCACGCGGGTGCGTTCTCCCAAGCGTTGCTCCAGGCCAAGCTGGACCTGGTTGGCCCGCTCAGCCAGCAAGGTGGTCCGCCCGAAGCGGGAGAACAACTGCGCCGGTTCCGGATACTGCGCGTACGTCCCCCACGTCAGGTGGGCTTGCGTGCGCGGCGTCAGGTAAGCCGAGACCGACGCCGCCGGCGACCATGCCGTCTGCCCGCCCGCCGTGTGGGTGTCCCAACGTCCGCCGCCGCGCACGAGCACTTTCCCTCCGGCGAGGGAGACCTGCTGCGTCAGGTGCGTCCCGGCGCGTACCCCGTGGCCGCGCCAGGCGTCCAGGCGGTTAAAGAAGGGTGGCGCGGCCAGCCGCCGGTCCTGATAGCCGTCGTCGCGGACGCGGCGGAGCGTGCCGCCAAACAGCAGCAACGCTGGTGAGCGCCACTGCCAGGTATGGGAGGCGTTAGCGATCCACTCCCCGTAGTACCCTCCGCCGAGCGGATGACGTTCCCGGTTCCGGTTCTCGTACCGCTCCCGCATCCAGGAGACCGTGTGGTGGAGCGAGAGCGTCGCGGCGGGCGAGGCGCGCGAGTGGAGCGAGGCCAGCGTGAACTGATAGTCGCTTTCAAAGAAAGAGTTGATCCCCAGCGTCCGCTCGGCGCCCGCGCGGTCCAGGCCCGAGGCGCCGTGCGCCAGGCTGAGCGCCATCTGATGGCGCGGCGTGGCGTCGAAGCTGGCGCGGCCCTGCACGTCGGTAAAGCCGAAGCCGATGAACGGCTCGTCGCTGGAGGCCTGAATCAGGTATTGCAGGTAACTCTTGCGCGCGCTCACCAGCCACGACCCGCGCCGCCGGGCGAGGGGACCTTCCAGGCTGACGCTGGCGTTGGAGGCGCTGGCGGCGGCGCGGCCGAGAAACCGCTGGCGGTTGCCGTCGCGCAAACGCAGGTCCAGCGCCGCCACCGTGCGGTCGGCAAACTCGGGCGGCGGCCCGCCGGCGTGCAGCACGGCGCTCTCCAGCATGTCGCTCGACAGGATGGTTAGCGAGGCGCTGGTGGGATCCGCTTGCAGGGTGTGATACGGCGAGTGCAGCAGCACCCCGTCCAGGTACACCCCGATGCGATGGAAACTGGCGCCTCGCAGGGAAAGCTGGCTCTGAAAATCGTCGTTCGGATTCACCCCCGGCAAGCCTTGCACCGCGCGCAGCGGATCGTCGGCCAGCACACTGGCCAGGTTCCGCAGTTCGTTGCCGGCCAGACTGAGCGCCGCCGGAGCGGACTCCTCCACGGCGAACGGGCCCGCCTGCACGTCCACCTGCGCTGTTTGCCGGAGTGTGCCGGGCACCAGCCGGATCTCCCATTCCCGTTCCGCGGGGCCTTCGACACGGAAGCGAAAGGGTCGGTAGCCGACGCTCGAGACCGCCAACTCCGCGCCGGGGGCTGCCTCAGGCAAATGGAAAACGCCGTCCGGTCCGGTTTCCGCCGCAGCGCGGGTCGCCAGATTCCTTACGAGCACGCGCCCCAGCGGCTCTCCGGTCACCGCGTCCACGACGCGCCCCGTGACCTGCGCGCCCGCCGCCACGCAGCACAGCAACCACCACCCCAGCAGCCGTCCCATCTTCCGCAGTATAGGAACGCCCGCGCTCCGGGAAAAGGCGGCGCGCACGCCTCCGCCGTCTTACCAAGGCTGGCCCGCCGTGCGGGTTTCCCCGGGATCGTACTCCAGCATGGCCACGAAGAAATCCTCCCGGCGGGAGCGGGCGGGAGTCGCGCCGGTCCACCTGCCTCGCCGCCCCTGCGCCCGCTGGGTCAGACGCGCATGTTCTGAATCGCGGCCTTCTGCATGTCGGCCTGGGCCTTGAGCAGGTTGGACATCATTTGGAACAGGTTCTGCGCGTCCTGCATCATCTTCTGGCCCTTCAACTGGTCGGCCTTGTTGTCGGACATCATGAGCTGCTCGGCCTGCTTCATCATGCCGTCGATCTTGTTGCCCGCGGCCGCGACGGAATCGCCGGGGGCGGGCGGCAGCGGCTGCGGATTCAGGCTGACGGCGCCGCCGGGGCTCTGGCCGGGGCGAATGTGGGGGTCGCCCCATTGCTTGCCGGTCAGTTTGCCGAGCAGGTCCTGAAGCGTGTGAAGAGCCTGCTGGAGTCCGGCGGTCAGAGGCTGCGCGGGAAAACCTCCGGCCGGGGGAGCGCCGGGTTGGCCGCCGGGCGATGCCGGGATTTGCTTGTTCAATCCTTCCAGCAGCTTGCCCAGCTTGTCTCCGATCTTGCCGAGCTGGTCGTTGATCCCTTTGAACTGCTCGTGCAGACGGGTCAGGGGTGGCCGGAACGGCTGCGGGCGCGCCGGGCAGCGCATGGCCGGCTTCTTGCGCTTGCGGCCGAACAGCTTCCCGAAAGCCTTCCCGATTCCTTTGAACAGGTTCTCCGGACCGCTCAGCAGCGCCCCGGCCACCTGGCCGAGACCCCCGCTCCCGGTCACTCCACCAAATACACTTCCCAAGACCGAGCCAACGGGCCCGGCCAACACTTTCGCGGCAACGCCAATCAGCGGTAGTGGCATTGATGTTCACTTCCTTTTGCTCTGGATTTGTGGCCGCGGCGGCGAGCCCGGCGACACCCGAGTTATCGGCGGCTTTCGCGCGGAGTTGCGCGGCGGAAGCGAATGGTTCGCTCCGCCCGGGCCGGCGGCCGCACACGCCCGCCCGGGCGGAGGGCCCGCTTCAGGCCGCGTCTTTACTCTTCAGCGGGGGACGCACCGGCCTGACCCGGCCTTCGGTTCGCGCCGGCATGGGCACCACTTTCCCCGGCCGTCCCGCTTCGGGAAGACGGCGATTGAAATAATCCTGCACCGGATACAACGCAAAGGGCCGCAGTTCGCTGAACACGCGTCCCAGACGCTGCTGAATGCGGTAGACGGCATGAAAGAACGGCCCTTTCTCAATTTTCAGGCGGCGGCAGCACAGCCGCCAATCCGCGCCCAGGAGGAAGTGAAAACGAAAGATGCGGTATTCCAGCTCGTCCAGATAACGGCGGCTTACCAGCAAAAAATCGGCGATGTAGTCCTCTACCGGACGTTCATAAATCCGCCGTCCCTCCCTGCCGCCCGGGGACGCGAGGTTGACTTTACTGATGGCGCGGTCCTGGGTGGCGCAATAAACAAAGCGGCGGTAGCACGCCCGGAAAACGTTACGTAGCACGCAGCGGCACGGCTGCGGGTTGTTGCGCCAGCCGCGCAGGCCCGTGCCGTGGCAGTTCTTGCACTTCTCGTAGGCAAGTGCGAGGAGACTTTCAGGAGTCCATTGCATATTCAGCCTCAAGTTCGCCGGGCGTTTTGGCCCGGCGCTTGTGAAAGTGAATCGTTTTCCTTAATCTAAGGGCAGCGGGCGAATTCATTGACGAAAAAAGGCAAAAAAAAATCCGCAGACGGTTCGCGGGAAGCCGCGGCCGCGGCCTAAATCGAAAAAAGATGGTTACTTATGAGTCTCCGGCGCGGCGGCTGCCCGCTCCGTTTTTCGGGGATGCCGGTGTCCGAGGCGCAAAACAAGCCTTGCCTATTTCTTCGCGCAATATGCCCGGCGCGCGCGGGACCTCCCTCGCCGCTCTCATCGCACGCCTGCGCGCCGCCGCGGACGCGCGGATCCGCAGCGGGCGCCTGACGGAACGCGGGCTGGCGCGCCTGGCCGGTTTGTCCCAGCCCCACGTTCACCTGTTCCTGCATGGCGCGCGCGGCGTCACGGTGGAAGCGGCCGACCGGCTGCTGGCGGCGCTGAACCTCTCAGCCGAGGAACTGGCCGCAGCCGAAGCCCGCCTCTGCTGCTTGGAGGCGCCGCTGCTGGCCGGACCGCTGGGGGCGGGCTATCCCTTTCCCCGCCGCCCGCCCGGCGCGCCGTGCCTCGCGTTTCCCTGGGGAGACTTCTGCCAGGTGCGCGAGCCCGCGGCCGCGGTCGTGGCGGCTGATCCCGCCATCGCTCCGTGGCTGGCCGAGGGCGATCTGGCGCTGCTCGACCTCGCCGCCGCCTCCCGCCAGCCCGGGGCGCAGCCGGCGTGGTTCGCCGTCGCCGAGGGGGCTGGCGTGGTGCTCCGCCAGGTGTGGAGGGAGCCGAGCCGCGGATGGCGGACCGCGCCGCCGGCTCGCGTCCGGGAGCCCGGCCGGAATATCCTAGAGATTCTGAGCGCAAGGTTGGTTTGGATTGGCCGCAAACTGGACTCGCAAACGCCTCTCGGCGGATCGTCTGAAGAAACTCGCCCAGCGGATTGACGCCCTGGTCGAGAAAGACGACCAACTCGCCCGCCAGAAGGCGGAGGTCGCCCGGCTCCGGCTGGAAGGAGCGCGCGCGTTGCTCGCCCTCTGCGCCGGCTTCGTCGCCGAAGTCAACAGCCAGTTGACCCGCACGCGCCTGGAACTGGCCCCGGACCGGATCGCCGACGACGCTTTTGAAGAGCAGCGGCCGAACCTGATTCAGATCAACGTGCGGGGCCGCCTGCTCCAAATCGAGCTCGAGGCGCCGGAAGAATTGATTTCCACCGAGAACTTCCGCATTCCCTACGTACTGGAGGCTGCCGTGCGTGCTTTTAATCAGGACCTGCTGGACCGGAACACGATCGAGGAGCAGTTTCTGTTCGCCTGCCTTGAGCGCGACCAGGTGGTGTGGCACTACTTTGACGCGCGCTCCTATCAGGCAGGACTGCTGGATCAGAATTACCTGATGTCTTTGCTGGAGAGCGTGCTCTGATGGACTTCGAGGTGCGGGCCGCGACGGCCGCTGCTTACCTTTCCGCCCGCGGCATCCAGGCGCTGGCAGCGGAGGACCTGGGCGGTGGCGTTTCCAACAATGTGGTGCGAGTGCGGACGCCCGCGGGAGACCTGGTGCTCAAGCAGGCGCTGGGCAAACTGCGCGTGGCCGATGACTGGCGCAGCGACCGCTCCCGCATCTTCCGCGAAGCCGCCGCGCTGCGCCTGCTGGCGCCGCACCTGCCGGACGGCGCCGTGCCCCGCGTCCATTTCGAGGACCGGGAGCATTTCTGCTACGCCATGGACGCAGCGCCCGCGGGCGCCGCATCCTGGAAGGAGCATCTGCTGCGCGGCGCGATCGACCCCGAAATCGCCCGCCGCATCGGCCGCATCCAGGGCGCGATGATTCGCGTCTCCGCCGGCGGCGGCGCGTGGGAGGAAACCTTCGGCGACCAGACGGTGTTTGACCAACTGCGCCTGGACCCCTACTACCGCACGACGGCGCGGCGCCATCCGGACCTGGCCCGCCACTTTCTCGCCTGGATCGAAGAAACCCGGGCGCGCCGCTTCGCCCTGACCCACGGGGATTGGAGTCCAAAGAACTTTCTGGTGGCCGGAGCGGCGGTGACGGCCATCGATTTCGAAGTGATTCACTTTGGCGACCCGGCGTTCGACGCGGCGTTTCTGTTGAATCACCTGTTGCTGAAGACTCTGTACCGCCCGCAGTGGGCCGCAGCGTACGCCGCGTGCGCCCATGCCTTTTGGGAGGCGCTGCATCAGGACTTGCCCGCAAACTTCCCGGCGCTGGAAGCGCCCACCATCCGCCACCTGGGGCGCCTGCTCCTGGCGAGAGTGGACGGCAAATCGCCCGTGGAATACCTGCGCGCGCCGGAAACGCGCGACCGCGCCCGGCAATGCGCCCGCTCGCTGATCGAACATCCGCCCGCTTCGCTGAAAGAGATCTTTCCGCCGCGGCGCGCCACGGCCATCCGCGCGCTGGAAGCCTGGGAGGTGCTCGACTCGCGCGGGCGGCCGACGGTGGCCGTCCGGATCTCGCTCACCGGCGGCGAGCGGGGCGAAGCGATGGTCCCGTCGGGAGCGTCCACGGGCGCGCACGAAGCCGTCGAACGGCGCGACGGCGACCCGGCGCGCTACCGTGGCAAGGGTGTGCAGTGCGCCGTGGCGGCGGTGCTCGACGAACTGCGTCCGGCGCTCGGGGGCGCCGACGTGCTCGCCGGGGACGAACTGGACCGCCGTCTGATCGCGCTGGACGGGACGCCCCACAAGTCGCGGTTGGGCGCCAATGCGCTCCTCGGCGTATCCTGCGCCGCCGCCCGCGCCGCCGCCCGCGCGCTTGGCATCCCGTTGTGGCAGTACCTGGCGGGCGCGCGCCCCGCGTGCCTGCCCGTGCCCATGGTCAATATCCTCTCCGGCGGATGGCACGCGGCGCACAACCTCGAGTTCCAGGATTTTCTCGCGCTCCCGCACGGGTTTTCTTCATACGCCGAGGCGCTCCGCGCGGCGGTCGAAATTCACCAGGCGGCTTACGATCTGCTGCGGGAGCGCGGCTGCGTGCTTACCGGCGTCGCCGATGAAGGCGGCTGGGGGCCGCTTTTGGAATCGAATGAAGCCGGGCTCGAAATCCTCACGCGGGCCATCGAACGTGCGGGCTACGCTCCGGGGCGGCAGGTCTCCATCGCGCTCGATGTGGCCAGTTCGCACTTCTACCGCGACGGACAATTCCACCTGGCCACGGAGCGCCGGGTCCTGTCGCGCGAGGAAATGGTGGAACTGTTGGAGCAATGGACGGCCCGTTACCCGGTCCTCTCGATTGAGGACGGGCTGGCGGAAGACGACTGGGAAGGCTGGCGGCTGCTGACCCGGCGGCTGGGCGGGCGGCTCCAGTTGCTCGGGGACGACTTGTTCACCACCCATCCCGAGCGCCTCGCGCGCGGCATCCGGGAGGGCGCGGCCAACGCGGTGCTCGTGAAGATGAACCAGATCGGCACGCTGACGGAAACCTTCGCGGTCATCGACGCCGCCCGGGCCGCGGGCTTCCGGGCCGTCATCTCCGCCCGCTCGGGCGAAACCGAAGACGCGTTTCTGGCCGACCTGGCGGTGGCCTCCGGCGCCGGACAAATCAAGGTCGGCTCCATCACCCGCTCCGAGCGGCTGGCGAAATACAACCGCCTCCTCGACTTGGAGCGTACCGCCGCCCTGCCCTTTCCCGGCAGCAGCGTGTTCGCCGGCTTGCTCTGATCCGGCGCGCGGCCGCGCTACTCGCGCCGCCGCCGCTTCCGCCGCGATGCCTCGCCGCCGCCCAGCAAACCCAGGTCCAGCAACACCGCCAGCACGACAACGGCCAGGTAGAACCCTTCCACCGAGCGGTTACTGTTGATCGCCCACGCGTAGGCCAGCGTGGTCAGCGGCATGAACAGAAACCCCAGCAGCGGCCACAGGACGGATTGATACGCCCTGCCCAGGTAGTCGCTGAACAGGAACACGCAAAACAAGACCACCCGGGGAAAGGCCAGCGCCACCGCTCCCAGCAGACAAGGCATGCAGCACTCCTCCTGTTGTTGTACACCGTGGGCGCACCGCGAACAATTGCATATAATGCGCGTGGCATGACCCGGATTCTCCTGAGCGCTCTTGTGGCGGCAGCCGCCCTGGGGCAAACGCCGGACGCCACAGCTTCCCTCGATCTGGAAATCCTTGACGAACGGGGCGGCAGGGCGGCCGCCCGGGCCCAACTGCTCGATGCGTCAGGCAAGCCGCAAGCGTTCCCCGAGACCGGCCTGACTGCGGCGCACCCCCGCTTCGCCAATCTGGGTGTGATCGTGCGTGGCCACGCCACCCTGCCTCTGCCCTCGGGCCGCTGGCAGGTGGCTGTAGACCGCGGCTTGGAATACCGGCGGATCACCTTGCCGGTGGAGGCAGCGGCCGGCGTTCGCCTCAAACGGCAGGCGCGGTTGACCCGTTGGATCGACTTGGCGGGCCGGGGCTGGTGGTCCGGGGACACGCACGTCCACCGCCTGCCGGCCGAGATGCCGGAGTTGATGCTGGCCGCGGACCTCCACTTCGCCCCAACCCTCACCCGCTGGAACGACCGTTCTTCCCTCGATTCCTGGCCGGAGAATCCCGTTTTCACGGTGGAGCGCAACCGGGTCTACACCGTAAACAACGCCGAAGACGAGCGCCCCTGGGGCGCGGCGATGTTTCTCGGCCTCCGGCGGCCGATCCCGCTTTACCGCTTCCAGGACGAGCATCCCCCGCCGCTCGAGACCTGGCGGGCGGCCCGCGCCGAGGGCGCATTCATCGACTTTGAGAAAGTCATCTGGTGGGCCGCGCCGGTGATCGCCGCCCTCGAGAAACCCGACTCGATCGGGGTAGCCAACAATCACTTCCGGGAGGCTTCCGTGATGGATAACGAGGCTTGGGGCCGGCCGCGCAATTCGCTCGCCTACCCGGGACCGGAAGGATTTGCCCGCTACATTTTCCACTTGTACGCGCTGTTTCAAAACGCGGGGTTCCGCGTGGCCGCCTCGGCCGGCTCGGCGAACGGCGTCCTGGCCAGCCCGCTTGGCTACAACCGCTCGTATGTGTACCTGGGCCGGACATTCTCTCCTGAAGCCTGGCTGGCCGGCCAGAAAGCCGGGCGGAATTTCGTCACTAACGGTCCCGTGCTGTTTCTGACGGTGGACGGCCGCATGCCAGGCGAAGTGCTGCCTGCGAATGCGGCCGATTCGCTGATTCAGGTCGAGGCGCTAACCGCCGGCCGGCTCGGCCGGGTCGAGATTCTGGTCGACGGCGCTCCCGTCAACACCTTCGTGCCCATGGTGTCCGGAGAGAGCCAGCGAATGGTGAAGCGCGCGCGGCGCCGCCTGAAAGCGGGAAGCTGGGTGGCGGCCCGTGCCCTGGAGAGCATCGAGGATAACGCCCGTTTTGCCTTCACCAGCCCGGTCTACGTCGGAGATACACCAAAGCGCTCCCCTGCCGCGCTGGCCCTCATGCGCGAGTGGATCGACGAGTACATGTCCCGCATTGAGAAGCTGCCGGACGCACAGCTTACTCCCGGGCAGAGGGCCGAGTGGCTGGAGATGTGCAAACAGGCCAGAAGTCATTATGAGTAATATCGTCCCCTCGCGCTCCGCCGGTCCTGGCTCCTGAATCCCCGGCGCCCCGGCGGGCATCCGTTGACAAGAACCGGGACCTCTCCGAAGATAAGGATAGGATGTTGCAACTCAGTAGCAGGAAGAATGCTGCGGCGCGCTCTTTGTCGGACTTGCGTTTGGGGGAGGAGGCGGTCCTCGACCATCTGGAGCTTGGCCCCGAGGAGTTGCAGCGGATGATGGAACTTGGCTTCCTGCCCGGCGCGGTGGTCGCGGCTGCGCGTTCGGCCCCTGGGGGCGATCCGCGCGTGTACCGTGTCGATGGCTCGGAGTTCGCCCTCCGCCGGGAGACGGCCTCTCGCCTGATCGTGCGGCCGCGCGGCCCGGACCAAGGCCAGCTATGAGCGCGCGCCGCGATATGGCCGTCGGCACCGTCCTGCCGGAGGCGGCCAGCGCGGCCGTGCCGCCGGCGCGTCCCCGCACCGTGGCCATCGTCGGCCCGCCGAATTGCGGAAAGTCGACCCTGTTCAACCGTCTTACCGGGTTGCGGCAAAAGGTGGCCAACTATCCGGGCGTGACCGTCGAGCAGCACACCGGCGTCTTCACTCTTCCCGACGGGCACGAGATCCTGCTCATCGACCTGCCAGGCGTCTACTCGCTGTCGCCGCGCTCGGAAGACGAACAGGTGACCCACGACGTCCTGTTGGGGATCCACGCGGGTTCCCCGAAACCCCAGGCGGTGCTGCTGATTCTGGATGCCACCAATCTGAACCGCCACCTGCTGCTCGCGGCGCCGGTCCTTTCCCTCGGCCTGCCCACCTTGGTGGTGCTCAACATGGCCGACGACCTGCGCAGCCGCGGCGGAAACGTGGATGTGAAATTGCTGGCCGCGCAACTCGGAGCGCCGGTCGTCCTGACCAGCGCCGCCAAGGGCGAGGGCCTCGAAGGCATCACGCACTTCCTGCAACGAGCGCTGCCTCGGCGGCAGCCGATGGTGCAGTTGCCCGTGATCTCCGACATCCCGAGCTGCCGCGCCTGGGCGCGCCAGGTCGGTCAAGGGTCCGGCTATCAGGCGCCGGCGCCGCCCGAGTGGACCCGCCGCCTCGACGCCCTGTTCCTCCATCCTCTCGCGGGACCGGCGATTTTCGCCCTGGTGGTCACGCTCGTCTTTCAGAGCATCTTCAGCCTCGCGGCGCCGTTGATGGACGGCGTGGAATCGCTGGTCTCGGCGTCGGGCGTCTGGCTCGCGGCGAATCTTCCCGACACGGTTTGGCGCTCCCTGCTCACCGAGGGCGTCTGGGGTGGCGTCGGCTCCGTCGTGGTCTTCCTGCCGCAAATCCTGATCCTGTTTACCTTCATCGGCGTACTGGAGGATTCCGGCTATCTGGCCCGGGCCGCCCTGATCGCCGACCGCACCATGGCCCGGATCGGCTTGCAGGGCAAGTCGTTCATCCCGCTGCTGTCGGCCCATGCGTGCGCCGTACCGGCCATCATGTCGACCCGCACCATCGAAAACAAGCGGGACCGGATCGCGACCATCCTGATCGCGCCTTTCATGACGTGCTCGGCGCGGCTGCCCGTGTACACGTTGATCATCGCCGCGTTCATTCCCGAACGCCCGGTCTTGGGCGCGTTTCTCGGCAGCCGCGCGCTGTCGCTGATTGGCCTCTACGCGCTCGGTTTCGCCGCGGCCATCTTCACCGCCAAGCTGCTGAAATCCTCCATTCTGGAGAGCACGCGCGCGCAGTTCATTCTGGAGATGCCCCCTTACCGCTGGCCGACGCTCCGTTCGATCGGGCTGCGGTTGTATGACCGGAGCAAAGTCTTCCTGCGCCGCGCCGGCACGGTGATTCTCACCGTAGCGGTGGTCTTGTGGGTGCTGGCGCACCTGCCTCTCCAGGACGGCCGGCCCCCCGGCATCGAGAACAGCCTGGCTGGCACCATCGGCCGCACGGTGGAACCGCTGATCGAACCGCTCGGCTTCAACTGGAAGATTGGGATCGGCCTGATCACGTCGCTAGCCGCGCGGGAGGTGATCGTCGGCACGCTCGGAACCATCTACGGCATCGAAGGGGGCGACGAATCGAGCGCCGGTCTCCAGGCGGCGCTGCAAAGGGATCTCACTTTCGGGGGCGCGGTCGCGCTGCTGATTTTCTTCGCTTTTGCCATGCAATGCATGTCGACCGTGGCCGTGGTGAGGCGGGAAACGGGCGGATGGAAATGGCCGGCGATCCAGTTCGCCTACATGACCGGCATGGCCTACGTCTGCGCGTGGATCGCGTTTCGCCTGGCGAGTTGAGGCTTCAGTTGTCCGCCGCCGCTCCTTCGGCGGACGCAAACGCCAGTGCTGCCATCTCCGGACGTTCCGGGAGCGACTCCTGGTATCCGGGAGGATCCGGCAGGTTGACGACTACCCACTCCGGCGCATTCCTCTCCGGCGAAAGGGGGCGGCCGGACGTCACCGCCAACGCCACAAGGACCACACCGGCGGCTGCTCCTGGAAGCCAGTGCGCCCATTTCCGCAGCCGGCCGGCAAAAATCCGGGAGGTCATCAGATGGACGCTCTCGAGGACTTCGCGGCGCCACTCTCGCACGATGGCGGTGATGGGCTTTGGCGTCGACGGCGTCAGCGCCGGCGGAACGGTTTCGCCGAACGAACCTCGCACGCGGCCCGCCAGACGGTCCAAGGCCAGTTGACGATCGTGGTAGTCGGACTCATGGCGTGGACTACAGAACGAACTCCCGCGCCGGCGCTGCAACCAGCCGATTCGCCCTTTACATTTCAGACACCGCACATCAGGCATCGTTTCCTCCCTCTTTCACAATACGGGCCAGGTTCCTGGAAGTGTCAGAGCATCAAGTACTTGCGATGCCGTTCCAAGTACCTGAGGGGTTTCGCGGAGGCGCCGTCTAGCCCGGGCGTGACCTTTGTACTGATCGTAATGGTGACAACCCTGGGGACTTTCCACTGCCGGCTAGGTGATCCGTTCGAATGAGCAGGCCATGCGCTCGAGATATGCTCAAGCTGGCCCGGTTCCACATGCCCATCCAACCTCCGGGCCCCGCATCGCGGCAGCAATCGGGCTTGAGAGAACGGGACACCTCAGGGCAGCCGTCTGAGCGGGGCCTCCTCACTTTCTTCGCTGATCCCGCCTACAGGTTCCCGCGCCGGCGGAATACACTGAGAGCGCCATGCGTCTCTGGAACCGCCGCCGCTTCCTGGCAACCGATGGCAAAGACCTGACGCCTCTGCTCAGCGGGGCGGTCTCCGGCAGCCCGCATCAGGCGATCTTCGCCATGGCGGGAGCGGAGTTGCGCGCCATGCGTAGCGGCATCCCGAGGTCGTCACGCGCCTCCGCCGCCAGTTCGACCAAATGGCCGCGCAGGTTCCCGCGTTCCCTCTCCCCAAACGCATCCCCAACCTCCTGCGCCTCAAGGGCGGTTCGTTCGACTATCACCAGTTGCCCGCGGCGCGCTAGCGTGGCGCGGCCGGCAAGGGAAACGGAGGCGAGAGGCCGGCCGTTACCTTGAACCGAAAACCCCAGAATGTCGCCCACCAGGATCGGCTGCTGCGCCGCCGTTTGATCCCAGACCGGAAACGGAATTTTGGGGAACAAACAGCAAGGCCCCGCCGTTGAACCCGCTAAGATCGAAATGAGAGAACTTGCCGCTATGGCCTTTTGCACCCAATGTGGTTCCCAACTTGCCGAACAGGCGCGATTTTGCCCGAATTGTGGAGCAGCAGCCCCGGGCGGCCCGGCCGCCGCGGTGGGGGCGCCCTTTGCCCGGTCGATTGAGCCGCTGGACTATTCGGTTGAAGGGGACAATCTCCAAGTGATCCGCGTGCGGCTCAAGCCCGGCCAGGAGGTCTACGCCGAGGCGGGCAAGATGGTGTATAAAACCGCGAATGTGAGCTGGGAAACCCGGATGACCGGCCAGACTCTCGGCCAGAAAGTCCTGGGCGCGCTGAAGCGCGCTTTCTCCGGCGAATCGCTGTTTATGACCTTCTTCCGCGCCAGCAGCCCCGGCGAAGTAGGCTTCGCCGGAGACTATCCGGGCCGGGTGCAGGTCTTCGACCTGGCCCCCGGGCAGAGCATCCTGGCCCAGCGCGACAGTTTCGTGGCGGCGGAAACCTCGGTGCAACTCAGCGTGGCGCTGGTCAAGAAAATCGGCGCTGGCCTGTTCGGCGGCGAGGGATTCATTCTCCAGAAGCTCACCGGCCCCGGCATTGTCTTCATCCACGGGGGCGGCGACTTCCTCAGCTTCGATCTCCAGCCGGGGGAAGTGCTGCACGTGGACACCGGCTGCATCGTGGCCTTCGACGAATCGGTGTCTTACGACATCCAGTTTGTCGGCGGGATCAAAACCGCGATTTTCGGCGGCGAGGGATTGTTCCTGGCGACCCTGACCGGCCCCGGCCGGGTCATCATCCAAAGCCTGACGCTGGAAAAACTGCGCCGCGAACTGGTGGGCAGCGGCCGTTCGAGCGGCGACGAGCGCGGCGGGCTACGCGCGGTGACCGGTTTGCTGGGCCGGGACGGGTAGGCGCCCGCCGCCAAGGCGAACGGCAGGACGGGATGGCATGGTTTCTCAGCGCATGCTCGGGTGGTGATACCTGAGCATCGGGGCGGGTTTCGTCGCGCTGGGCGTGCGCGCACTGCTGGCGAGTTTCGAGACCTGGACGGTGGTCCTGCGCTTCCTGATCGCGCTCGGGTTCCTGACGCTCGGCGTGATGACCCTCGGGGGCAAGCCCAAGTGACCCTGCCAGCCTGCTACCGCGAAGCCGCGAGCGCGCCGCGCCGGCAGGCTGCGGCGACACCGGCCGCTAAGGCCCCAGCACCCTGCGCCACTGTTTGCCGGCATGGATCAGCCATTCGCCGGGAGGGGTGGGAATCGTCAGCTCGGTGACGCGCTCGCCGTTGATCTCGACGGCGCCCGCTTTGACTTTGCGCTGCGCGTCGCTGACCGATTCGGCCAGCCCCGTCTTGGCGAGAAGTTTGTCCACCCGGATGCCCGCGGCGGTGATCACGTCCGCCGGTAGCGTCACCGTGGGGATATCGGCGGGAACCTCTTTTCGGCGCACTACACGGTTGAACTCCTCGGCGGCCCGGGACGCCGCCTCGGCCGAGTGGAAGTCCGCGACGATGCGCCTGCCGAGCGCGATCTTGGCCTCCATCGGATGCACAGAGCCGGACGCGATCCGGGCGCGGAGGGCGCCGATTTCCTCGAGCGTCAGGTCCGTCAGCAGTTCGTAATACCGGTACATCAGCTCGTCGGAGATCTGCATCACCTTGCGGAACATCACCTCCGGCGGCTCGGTGATGCCGATGTAGTTGCCGAGCGACTTGGACATCTTGTTGACGCCGTCGATTCCCTCGAGAATCGGCACGGTGGCGACGATCTGCGGGGCTTGGCCGAAATCGCGCTGGATTTCGCGCCCCACCAGCAGGTTGAATTTCTGGTCCGTGCCGCCGAGTTCGACGTCGGCTTCCAGCGCCACCGAATCGTAAGCCTGCGCCAGGGGGTACATCAGCTCGTGCACCGAGATCGGCGCGCCTTCGCGGTAGCGTTTGGCGAAATCGTCGCGCTCGAGCAGCCGGGCGACGGTGTACTTGGACGCCAGCCGGACGAGCGCCTCGAAGGTGAGCGGTTCCAGCCACTGGCTGTTGAACCGGATTTCGGTTTTGGCCGGGTCGAGGATCTTGAACACCTGCTGCTTATAGGTTTCGGCGTTGCGCGCGATGTCGGCGCGGCTCATGGGTGGCCGGGTGGCGTTGCGCCCCGTAGGATCGCCGATCAAGCCGGTCATGTCGCCGATCAGGAAGATCACGGTGTGGCCGAGATCCTGGAAGTGCTTCATCTTGCGGATCAGCACCGTGTGGCCGAGGTGGAGGTCCGGCGCCGTCGGATCGAACCCGGCCTTGACGCGCAACGGGCGGCCGAGCTGCAAACGCTCGCGCAGATCTTCCTCCCGGATAATTTCAGCGAAGCCTTTGCTAAGGTAACGAAGCTGTTCGTCGAGGGATAACGGCATACTCACCGGAGGAAAAAGGGGCCGGGCGAACCCGGCCCCCGTGACTTCACGCGCTCCCCGGCCGCCTACGCGGTCCGCTTGGCTTCCGCATTGTCGCCGCCGGAGATCGCCGCCTGGGCTGCCGCCAGCCGCGCGATCGGCACGCGGTAGGGCGAGCAGGACACATAGTCCATCCCCACGCGGTAGCAGAACTGCACGGAACTGGGGTCGCCGCCGTGCTCGCCGCAAATGCCCACCTCGAGGTCGGGACGTGTCTTGCGGCCGAGCTTGACCGCCATTTCCACGAGCTTGCCGACGCCGCCCTGGTCGATGACGGCGAACGGATCGTCCGGGAAGATCTTTTTGTCCTGGTAGTCCCGCGAGAACTTCGTGTAGTCGTCGCGCGACAACCCGAGCGTGGTTTGCGTCAGGTCGTTGGTGCCGAAGCTGAAGAATTCGGCTTCCGTCGCCACTTCGTCCGCGGTGACGGCCGCGCGCGGGATCTCGATCATGGTGCCGACGTAATACTTCAGATCGGGCATGCCCGCCTTCTCAAGCACTTCCTTGGCCACTTTCACCACGATCTCTTTCTGGTGCTGCAACTCCTTGACGTTGCCCACCAGCGGGATCATGACCTCGGGAATCACGTTGACGCCCTTCTTCGCCACTTGCACGGCGGCTTCGAAGATCGCGCGGGCCTGCATTTCCGTGATCTCGGGATAGGCGATGCCGAGGCGGCAGCCGCGGTGGCCGAGCATCGGGTTGAACTCGTGCAGTTCTTCCACCCGTTTGAGCAGCAGCGGCAACTGCTTCTTCAGATCGCCCACGGCCATCTTGTACCGCGCCGCCATTTCCTTCTTCGTGGCGGCGTCGGCGTGGGGCAGTTTGGCGATGTCCACCATCAGCTCTTCGCGCTTGGGCAGGAACTCATGCAGCGGCGGGTCCAGCGTGCGGATCACCACCGGGAACCCGTCCATGGCCTTGAACAGCCCCGCGAAATCCGAGCGCTGCATCGGCAGCAGCTTGGCGAGCGCCTTGCGGCGCGATTTCTCATCAGTGGCCAGAATCATCGCCTGCATGTGCGGGATGCGGTCCTCGGCGAAGAACATGTGCTCGGTGCGGCACAAGCCGATGCCTTCCGCGCCGAAGGCGCGCGCCGCCTTGGCGTCCTTGGGGATGTCGGCGTTGGCGCGCACGCCGAAGCGGCCGCGGAACTCATCCGCCCAGGACATGAAGGTGGCGAAGACCGGCGACTTCGGATCCGGTTCCAGGGTTTTGGCGTGGCCCAGCCAAACCTCGCCGGTCGTGCCGTCAAACGAAATCCAATCCCCTTCCTTGACTACAATCGGCTTGCCGTCCGACTTGATGAGGCACTGGCCCTTGCGGTCTTCCACCTGGAGGGCGCTGGCGCCCACCACACAGGGGCGGCCCATGCCGCGGGCGACTACCGCCGCGTGGCTGCTTTTGCCGCCCACCGCGGTGAGAATCCCTTTGGCCACGTCCATGCCGTGAATATCGTCGGGCGTGGTCTCCTTGCGGATCAGGATCACCGGCGCGTGCGCCGCCAGTTCCACCGCGCGCTCCGCCGTGAAGGCGGCTTTGCCGACGGCGGCGCCCGGAGAGGCGGGAATGCCCGTCGCCACTTTCGGCAAATGCGCAAGCGACTTCTTGTCAAAGACCGGGTGCAACAACTGGTCCAGTTGCTGCGGGTCGACGCGCAGGACGGCTTCTTCCTTGCTGATCAGCCCCTCCTGGCACATATCCACCGCGATCTTCACCGCCGCCGCCCCGGTGCGCTTGCCGTTGCGCGTTTGCAGCATGAACAGCTTGCCCTGCTCGATGGTGAACTCGAAGTCCTGCATGTCGCGGTAATGCTTTTCGAGCATCGTGGTGATTTCCACCAGTTGCTTGTAAACTTCCGGCATTTGTTCTTCGAGGTGCGAAATGGGCTCCGGGGTGCGGATGCCGGCCACCACATCTTCTCCCTGGGCGTTGATCAGGTACTCGCCGAACAGCACCTTTTCGCCCGTCGCGGGATCGCGGGTGAAGCCTACGCCGGTGCCGGACGTGTTGTCGACGTTGCCGAACACCATCGCCTGCACGTTGGCCGCGGTGCCAATGTCGTCCGGGATTTTCTCCATCTTCCGGTAGTAAACCGCTTTCGGGTTGTTCCACGAACGGAAGACCGCGTCGCGGGCCAGCGTGAGCTGCTCGTGGGGATCCTGAGGAAACGGCTTCTTGGTTTCCCTTTCCACAATCTTCTTGTACTGGGCGATGATTTTCGCCAGGTCCTCGGCCGAAAGCTCGGTGTCCAATTTCACCTTGGCGGCTTTCTTCTGCGCGTCGAAGACATGGTCGAACAGTTCCATGTCGATTCCCAGGGCGACCTCGCCGAACATCTGGATGAACCGGCGGTAGCAGTCGTAAGCGAACCGCGGATTGCCCGTCTTGGCGGCCATGGCCTCGACCGTCTCGTCGTTCAGCCCGAGGTTAAGAATCGTATTCATCATCCCGGGCATGGAGAACTTGGCGCCCGACCGCACGCTGAGCAGCAGCGGGTTCTTGGGGTCGCCCAGCTTGCGGCCCATCTGCTTTTCCAGCTTGGCCAGCGCCTTGGCGATCTGCGCGTCCACTTCGGGAGGGACACGGCCGCCATTTTCAAAATAGAGGTTGCAGACCTCGGTGGAGATGGTAAAACCCGGGGGGACCGGCACTCCCGAGCGGGACATTTCGGCCAGGCCAGCGCCTTTGCCGCCCAGAATATCCTTCATTTTTCCGTGGCCGTCGGCCGTGCCGCCGCCGAAGGAATATACGTATTTCTTCATCGTGTAGGCGTCTCCTAAGAATGGGTGACGATCTCGGAGAAATCCGCAATCGTGGAAAACTCCGTCAAAATACTGCGTAACAGAATCAACCGGTTCCGGCGCACGTCCGGATCCGGCGCATTGACCAGAACTTTGTCGAAAAAGACGTCCACCCGCGGACGCAGCGAAGCGATGGTCTCCAGGGCTTCGCGATAGCCGAGCCCGCGCGCGGCCGCGCGCACCCGCTCGTAGTCGGCGAACAGTTCCGCCTCGGGGCCGGCTTCCAGCCGCCGGGCGTCGACGGGAGCGGCTTCGGTGAACTGCGCCTGCTTCAGGATGTTCTGAATGCGCTTGAAACTTGCCGCCAAAGGTTCAAAGTTCTCCGTCGGACGCACCGCCTGGAGCGCCGCCAGGCGGGCCTCCAGGTCGGGCAGGTTGTCCCAACCGGCGGCCAGCGCGGCGTTGACTTCGTCGTAGCGGAACCCGCGCACTTCCCGGAAGTAGTAGCGGATGCGGTCGAGCAGAAAGTCGGCCAGTTCCGCGTTGCCTCCCGCCAGCTCCCGCACGGACAAAGCGAGCTTCCCTTCCACCAGGATCCGGACCACGCCTTGCGCGGCGCGGCGGAGAGCGAAGGGATCGCGCGACCCGGTGGGCGCCAGGCCGATCGCAAAGCACCCGCGCAAGGTATCCACCTTGTCAGCCAGCGCCACCACCTGCCCGGCGCGGGTGGCCGGAATCGCGTCCTCCATGCTCAGCGGCCGGTAATGCTCGTAGATGGCCTGCGCGACTTCCTCGGGTTCGCCCTGCGCCCGCGCATAGAGCCCGCCGATCACGCCCTGCAATTCCGTGAATTCCTTTACCAGCTCCGTGGTCAGGTCGCACTTGCAAAGCTCCGCCGCGCGGACCGCAACGTCGTCGCCGCCCAGTTCACGCGCCAGCGCCATCAGGCGCCTGGTCTTCTCCAGGTACGAGCCCAGCTTGGCCTGAAAGGTGACGTGTTCCAGGTCCGGGAGGCGCGCCGCCAGGGATTTCTTCTGATCCGTCTCCCAGAAAAAACGGGCGTCGTTGAAGCGGGCGCGCAAGACGCGCTCATTGCCCCGCTTGACCAGGCCTTCGGGATCGGCGGCCGCGTTCATCACCGCCACGAAGTGCGGCGCCAGTCCGCCGTTGTGCTCCACCGCGAAGTACTTCTGGTGATGCTTCATCACGGTGACAAGCACTTCGCGCGGCAGGGTGAGGTAGGCCGGATCGAAGTCGCCGCGGATCGCCGCGGGACACTCGGTGAGGTAAACGAGCGTCTCCAGCAGGCCGGGATCGATGACCGCGCCCAACGCTTCGGCTTCCGCCCGGATCTTGGCGCGGCGTTCGGCGGCCGGCAGCCACACGGCGTTCGCGCGCAGGACGGCCTCATAATTGGCGCACGTGACCTCCAGATCCGGACGGCCCAGCCGCCGGTGGCCCTGCGTCCGGTTGCCGCTGCGCACGCCGCCCAACTCGAACGGGACCACCTCGTCGCCCAGCAGCGCCACCAGCCACCGGATCGGGCGGATAAAGCGCGGCCCGTTTTTGCCGGTCCACACCATCGTTTTCGGGAAGGAGATACGCAAAATCAAGCCCGGGAGCGCCTCGGCCAGGATCGCGCGCGCCGGGCGGCCCGGCGTTTTCTTTAAGTAGCCCCAATAGGCGCCTTTGGGGGTCTGCTGCACCGTCAGCGCCGTCGCCGCCACCCCCTGTTTCCGGGCGAAACCCTCCACGGCCGCCGGCGCGGCGGCTTGCGGAGGCCCCAGCACGAGTTCTTCGGCGTCCGCCTGCCGCTCCGGCAGGCCCGCCGCCCGCAACACCAGCCGGCGCGGCGTGGCGTCCACGCACACGTTCTGCCCCGCGAGCCCTTCGCGCTCCAGCAATTCAAGGAATAACGACCGCAGGTGCTCCAGCGCCCCGGGGATCATCCAGTCCGGGATCTCTTCGGTTCCGATCTCGAGCAGAAACGGGAGACTCATAAGGCGGCCGCCTCCTGCTGATTCATCCAGGCTTGGGCTAGGCCCAGCGCCAGTTTCCGCACCCGCCCGATGACGCCCACCCGCTCGGTGACGCTGATGGCCCCCCGCGAATCCAGCGTGTTGAACAGGTGCGAGCACTTCAGCACGTGGTCGTAGGCCGGCAACAGCGGGTAGCGCCGCTTGTCCGGCGTGGGCGTCTCCGGCCCGCGCGGATACCGGTCGATCAGCCGCTGGGCCTCGCGCTCGTGAATCTCGAAGAGCTGCCACAGGGTCGGGATGTCGGCCAGTTCGAAGTTGTAGACCGAATACTGCAACTCGTCCAGATAGCGCACGGCGGCATAGCGCACGCCCGGCGTCCATTCGATGTCATAGACGCTGTCGCACACCTGGAGAAACGCGGCCAGGCGCTCGAGGCCGTAGGTCAGCTCGGCGGGAATCAGGTCCAGGTCGATGCCGCCGCACTGCTGGAAATAGGTGAACTGGGTGATCTCGAGTCCGTCCAGCATCACCTGCCAGCCCACGCCCCAGGCCCCCAGCGTCGGCGACTCCCAGTTGTCCTCCTCGAACTTGAGGTCGTGCTTGCGCAAGTCAATGCCGATGGCTTCCAGGCTGCCTAGGTATTGCTCGATCACATCGTCCGGCGACGGTTTCAGGATCACCTGCAACTGCTGGTGCTTGTACAGGCGGTTGGGGTTGTCGCCGTAGCGGCCGTCGGCGGGCCGCCGGCTGGGCTGCACGTAGGCGACGCGGTACGGTTCCGGACCCAGCACGCGCAGGAACGTTTCGGGGGCCATGGTGCCGGCCCCTACCTCGAGGTCGTACGGCTCCTGAATCACGCAGCCGCGGTCCGACCAGTATTGTTTCAACCTGAAGATCAGCTCCTGATATGAGGTCATGGCGGGATCAACTTTGCTCCAGCAAAGGCGCGGTCACCAGTTTGCGCTCGATGGCGTTTTCGATGCGCTGGACCAGAAAGCGGCGTAGATCGGACGCGGTGTCCCTGCTCCAGACGGGCGGCGAGATTTCCTGTACGGGCCGCTTCAACATGTCGCGCGCCATCTCCCGGGACGCGGGCGCCAGTTCCCAGGCTCCGCCGGGCCGGCAGTGGGAACACACCAGCCCCTCGTCCGACCGCGTGAACCAGGCGCGCTCGGCATGCTCGGGATCGTCCAGCCAGACGCCGCAGCGGTGGCATACGTCCAGCGCCGGCAACAGCCCGGCCAGGCGGACCGCCCAGAGGCTGAAGTACAGCGTGCCGCGCCACCAGCCCGGCGCGCCCGCGTTGCCGAAGTGATCGAGCACCGCCGCCAGCAGCCGGAAAAATCTTTCATTGGGCTCGGCGGCGGGCAGCATTTGTTCGGCGACTTCGGCGACATAATCGAGCGCGACGCTGGCCGCGTAGTCCGTCAGCAATCCGAATTGCGACCGGATCAATTCGCAGGAATCCAGGTTGACCAACTCCCGGGCTTCCTTTTGCAGGTAAAACATCCGCACCTGCGAGAGCCGTTCGAGACCGGAACCGAAGCGGCTTTTCGGACGTCTGGCGCGTTTGGCTACTCCCCGCAGTTTCCCTTGGTCCCGGGTAAGAAAGCTGACAATCAGATCCGATTCCTGAAACGGATAGGTCCGCAGAACAAAGGCCTCGCTAACGCGAGCCGGCATACGTCACAGCGATCATTTAGGTTAGCACAAGCCGCGCAAAGAAGGCCTGCTCCCGGAATCCGCGGCCGGTGTGCGCTATCCTGGCCAGGGCGGGCGGGAAAGCGCTTGCGTTTAAATCCTCTTCAAAAGGCGGCCTTCATTTGTTATGTTCCGCATCGGCGTAGCCGGGTTTTTGCACGAATCCAACACCTTCCTTTCCGTTCCGACGCCTTATGAGGCTTTCGCGTCCACCAGCCTGACGCGCGGCGCGGCGCTGCTCGAACGGTGGCAGGGCGCGCGCCACGAACTCGGCGGCATGCTCGCCGGGGCGCGGGAGCAGGGCTGGACCGTGGCGCCCCTGCTGGCCACCTTCGCGGTGCCCAGCGGCGCCATCGAAGCCGAGGCCTATGAGCGGATTGCCCGGGAGTTGCTGGAAGAACTGGAAGCCGCCCTGCCCCTGGATGGATTGCTGCTGGCGCTGCACGGGGCCACGGTTTCCGCGCAACACCCGGACGCCGACGGTGAGATCCTTCGCCGCCTGCGCGCCCGCCTGGGTCCGGACTTCCCCATCGTCACCACCTTCGATCTGCACGCCAATGTCAGCGAGGCCATGGCCCGCCACGCGACCGCGCTCATCGGCTACCGGTCCAACCCGCATCTGGACCAGTACGAACGCGGGCTGGATGCCGCCGCGCTGCTGGCGAAGATCCTGGCCGGACAGGCGCGTCCGGTGCAGGCGCTGGAAGCCCCGCCCATGTTGATCGAAATCGCCCGCCAACACACCGCGCAGCCGCCCGCGCAAGGACTTTATCAGGACTTGGAGGAAGTCTTGCGCTGGCCGGGAATCCTTTCGGCGAGCGTCGCCATGGGGTTCCCCTACGCGGATGTGGCCGAAATGGGCGCTTCGTTCCTCGCGGTCGCCGACCAGGATCCGCGGCTGGCCCGCCGTGCCGCGCGCTGGATGGCGGAGCGCGCCTGGGCGCGGCGGCAGGAGTTTGTGGCCGCCTTGCCGTCGGTGGCAGAGGCGGTCCGGTACGCCGGCCAAGCCCCGCGCACTCCCGTCGCCCTCATGGATATCGGCGACAACGTCGGGGGCGGCAGTGCGGGCGATTCCACGCATGTGTTTGCGGAGATTCTGCGGCAGGGCGTTCCGGACGCGCTCGTCATCCTGTACGACCCGGCGGCGGTGCAGGCTTGCTTGGCCGCCGGCGTTCGCCAGATGGTGGAACTGGATGTGGGCGGGAAAACGGACCGGCTCCATGGCTCTCCGGTCCGCATCCGGGGCCGCGTCCGGATTCTCGCGGACGGCTTCTTTGTGGAGACCCAGGTCCGCCACGGCGGCTGGACGCAGAACGATCAGGGCATCACCGCGGTGGTGGAAACCGCCGAAGGCCACTCGGTCGTGCTCACCAGCCGGCGGATGGCCCCCATGAGCCTCGAGCAGGTGCTCAGCCTCGGCATCAAACCGGAGCGGAAGCGCGTGCTCGTCGTCAAAGGGGTGGTGGCGCCCCGCGCCGCTTACGAACCCGTGGCCGCCGAGATCCTGCTGGTGGATTCACCGGGCGCCACCGCCAACAGCCCCCGCCATTTTGCTTACGCGCGCCGCCGGCGGCCGCTGTTCCCGCTCGAGCCGGATGCGGCTTACCTTCCAGCCGACTCCTAACCCACTGTTTCCAAGGAAATTACACAACTCTTACAATTCGCCAGTCCGTTCCTTGTTAACGTAAAAGTCGAGTTTTCTTCTTCCCCTCTCATGAGCCAGACAGTCTCCATCAATAAAAAACGCGCCATCAATTGGGTCACTTCGATCGCGCTCATTGTGTTTCACGCGGGCGCGGTAGCCGCGCTCTTCCTGCCAACCTTCTCCGCGGTGGTGGTCGCCGCCCTGCTCTACTGGAGCACGTTGAGCTTCGGCATCGGCATGGGGTACCACCGCTTGCTGACGCACCGCGGCTATAAGGTGCCCCGGTGGATCGAGTACGCCCTCGCGGTGTTCGGCACGTTGACCCTCGAAGGCGGACCGATCTTTTGGGTGGCCGTGCATCGCCTTCACCACCAGAAATCCGACCAGCCCGGCGACCCGCACTCCCCGCGGGACGGCGCGGCGTGGGCGCACGTCGGCTGGATCATTCTGGGGGAAAGCCAGCACTGCAACACGGAACAGATGGCCCGCTACGCGCCCGACCTGGCTCGCGATCCGTTCTACCGGTGGCTGAACACCTACCATTACCTGCCGTTGGTGGCGCTGGGCGGCATCCTGTTCGCGCTTGGCGGTCTGCCTTGGCTGCTGTGGGGCGTCTTCCTGCGCGTGACGCTAGGCCTGCACGCGACGTGGCTCGTCAACTCCGCCACGCACATGTGGGGCCGGAAGCGGTTCGCCACGCGGGACGATTCGCGCAACAACTGGTGGGTGGCGCTGCTGAGCTTTGGCGAAGGCTGGCACAATAACCATCACGCCTACCCGGTTTCCGCCCGCCACGGACTGGCCTGGTACGAACTGGACATTACCTGGTGGACCATCCGGCTGCTCGAAAAGCTGGGTCTGGCCACCCACGTGAAATCCGTTACCGTGGAGGGCGACGCACCGGCCAGGGCCCGGGCGGCCTAAGTGCCGGCGCGCGAGCGCGGTTCGCCCGGCAGACCGCCGGTCCGGAAAACCCGGCGCGGATCGGCCGGAATTTTCCTCCCGAAAATCTTATGAAACTGGTTACTTTTCAACGGCCGGATTCCGCCCCGGAGCCCGGATTGGTGTTGGATAAGTCGCTGCTCAGCTTGCGGGACGCCGGCTTCGGCGACCTGCTCTCGGTGATCGCCGGGGGCGAGGAGGCGCTCGCGCGCGTCCGGCAATTCTCGGACGAGGCGCCCCCCGCGGCCCGCCTCGATCTGGAGACGGTGCGCCTGCTGGCCCCGCTGCCCCGCCCGCCCAAAATCGTCTGCGTGGGATTGAATTGGGTTGATCACGCCAGGGAGTCCAACATGGACATACCGGAGGTGCCCACGATTTTTACGAAATTTCCCACCTCCGTCATCGGGCCCGGCGCGAGCATCGTCCTGCCGCGCTCGTCCACCAAGCCCGACTACGAAGCCGAGTTCGCCTTTGTCATCGGCAAGGGCGGGCGCTACATCCCGGCGTTCCGCTGGCGGGAGCATGTGTTCGGCTATACGAACCTGAACGACGTCAGCGCACGCGACTACCAGCTTGCCACCTCGCAGTGGACGATGGGCAAAAGCTTCGACACATTCTGTCCGATGGGCCCTTACCTGGTGACCGCCGACGAGGTGCCCGACCCGCACGACCTGGATATCCGGTTGAGCATCAACGGCGAGGTCTTGCAGGAATCGAACACCCGGCACCTGATCTTCCGCGTCCCGGACCTGATTTCCTATCTTTCAAGCGTGTTCACGCTCGAACCCGGCGATGTGGTGTCAACGGGCACGCCGGCGGGGGTGGGCATGGCGCGGAAACCACCCCGCTTTCTCAAGCCGGGCGACGAGGTGGTGGTGACCATCGAAGGCCTCGGCGAACTCCGCAACCCGGTGGTGTCCGAGACGGTCCTCTGACGGAAGCGGCGGTGGGCCAGCGGTTCTGCTTTGCTTCGGCTCCGGCCGCAAGGTCGTTATAATAGGGCCGAACGCTATTCAACTCAACGCTCCCAGTGGAGGAATTCATGAGCCAGCCTTGGAAGACCGATCAGTGGTTCACCAGTCCGTGGAATCACGCTCCGGAAGTGCAGTCCCAATTACATTTCCCCGAAAAGATCCGCATTCATGACGTGACGCTGCGCGACGGCGAGCAGCAGACCGGCATCGTGTTCCGCCGGCAGGAAAAAGTCACTATCGCCAAGAAACTCGCCGAAGCCGGCGTGCACCGCATCGAGGCCGGGATGCCCGCGGTATCCGCCGAAGACGAGGCGGCCATCAAGGATATCGTCGCGCTCGGCCTGCCGTGCGAAATCTTCTCGTTCGCGCGCTGCATGCCGCAGGATGTGAAGCTGGCCAAGGATTGCGGGGTCTATGGCATCATCACGGAGATTCCGTCGAGCGAGCACATTATCCGGAACGCCTACGGCAAGACAATGGACTGGGCGATCAAGTCCTCGATCGAGACCACCCTGGCGGCCAAGGAAGCCGGCCTGTACACGGTATTTTTCACCATCGACAGCACGCGTTCGGAAATCGAGCGGCTGCTGGACCTGTTCGAGAAGGTGGCCACCGAAGGCCACATGGACGCGCTTACCCTGGCCGATTCGTTCGGCGGATGCACGCCGCAGGGCGTGGCCATGGTGATCAGCAAGCTGCGCGCGCGGTTTGCGCAGCCCATCGAGATCCACTGTCACGAGGATTTCGGGCTGGGCGTCGCCAACACCATCGCGGCGCTGGCCAACGGCGCTTCCGTGGCGCATGTCACGGTGACCGGCACCGGCGAACGCGCCGGCAACGTCCCGCTCGAGGACACGGTGATGGCGCTGCGCTGCCTGTACAACAAGGACATCGGCATCAAAACCGAAGTGTTCTACGAACTCTCCAAGCTGGTGCAACAGCTTTCCGGCTTCTCGGTGCCGCCCAACCGCCCCATCGTCGGCGACTGGCTGTACCGGATCGAATCCGGCATCGTGAGCATGTTCCACCGCCGTTGCCGCGTCGTCGAGCCGCTCGAGTACATTCCGTTCCACCCGAGCATGGTCGGACGGCCGGGAGTAGACATCGCTTTGGGCAAAGGCAGCGGCCTGGCCAACATCGAGGAGCATCTCGAGCGCCGGCAGAAGACCGCCAACGCGGACCAGGCCAACGAGATTCTCGCCCGGGTGAAGCAGTTCTCCATCGAGCACAAGCGCCTGCTCACCGACGCCGAGTTCGACGAGATCATGAACGCCGTGCTCGAGGGCGCCACGGTAGCCAAAGCCTGAGCAGTCTTTTCGCGCGCGGGCGGGCGCTCCCGTCCGCGCGCTCTCCTGCCTCTCATCCCTATCAGGAAGGCAATGATGTTCCGGACCCTGAACGAACTTGTAGACGCCGCCCGGCGCTCGGCTCCCGCGCAGATCGCGGTGGCCGCCGGCCACGACCCGGATGCCATCGAGGCGCTCAAACAGGCCCGCGACATTGGCTTGGCCGACGCCACCTTCTTCGGCAACGCGGCCAAAATCCGCGCCTTGGCCGAGCAAGCCAGCCTGTCTCTGGGCGATCACCAGGTGGTGGACGAACCCGATGAATCCCAGGCGGCGCGCAAGGCCATCGCCATGATTCGCGATGGCAAGGCCAGTCTCCTTATGAAAGGGAAGATTGGCACCGCCTCGCTGATCCGCGCGGTGCTCGACAAGGAAGCCGGCCTCCGGACCGGCGGGCTGCTCAGCCAGGTGATTGTGTTCCAGGTCCCCGGCTTCGACCGCCTGATGCTGATGACGGACGCCGCCATCAACATCGCCCCCACCCTCGCCCAAAAAGCCGACATCTGCCGCAACGCGATTCAGGTGGCGCACGCCATCGGCATCGAGCACCCCAATGTCGCCCTGCTGTGCGGCCTCGAATTCGTCAATCCCGACATGCCCGCCACGCTCGACGCCGCCTGTCTGACCATGATGAACCGGCGGGGACAAATCACCGGCGCCTACCTGGAAGGCCCCATCGCCCTGGACGTGCCGCTCAGCCGCTTCGCCGCCGAACGGAAAGGCATCGAAGGGCCGCTGGTCGCCAACACCGATATTTTCATCGCCCCCGACATCGAGGCGGGGAATATCCTCTATCGCGCCATCCTCTACTTCGCCAACGGCGAGTCCGGGGGCGTCGTGCTGGGCGCCAAGGTGCCGCTGATTCTGCTGTCGCGCGCGGAAACACCCGAGACCAAGATCCGCTCCATCGCCATTGCCAAACTGGTGGCGGCGCGCGCGGGGCTTTAACTCCCGCTGGTTGCGGAAGAGCCGCCGCGGCGCGCCTGTTATTTCGCCTGCATCCCTTCCACGTGCTTCATCAGGTTGTAGATGCGCATCTGAACATATCCTTCGCTGCCCGATTCCAGGCTCCGGAAGATGGGGCCCCACATCGGCATCTCCGACGAGCCGTGCGCCGCCAGCGGAGACGATATTTTCAAAACGTTCTGAAACTTCAGCTCGGGGAACTTTCCGCCATTGTTCCTGGACAGCACGGTGAGATCGGACGGCGGGGTTTTCATGGCCGCCGCCGCCGGTCCGTTCCCCTTCCCGTCCACGCCGTGACAACTGGCGCAATAGACTTGGTACATCTCGGCGCCCGAATCCCTCGGCGTGGGCTTCACCGGGACCCGCTTGGCGTTCTGCGCTTGCGCGTTCATCCGGATGACGAGCACAATGAGCGCGAGACACAGGCTGGCGGCCAAGATGGGCGGCACGCATGCTCTGGATTTCCGTTTCATGCTCGATTCCTCCTCACCAGCGGTCACCATGCAAGGCGGCGGCCATCCCTTCGCATCTGCTTGATGAATGAGAAACAAGCGTTTACAGGTGGGTTTCCAGGGTTGCCGCGGGCGCGACGAGGGTATCCGCCCCAAGCCTGGGCTTCCACCCGGACACGATGCGGGCGGGCGGAAAAATCCGCAAGCGGAATCCCGAGCGTTTGACGTTCTCGAAACCAGCCTCTTTCATCAGCGCGGCCAGCGTGGGCGTCCAGCCGATTTCCAGCAGGTGCGCGTCGCCGCCCGGCTTGAGCACGCGAAAGATCTCCTCGATGGCTTTGCGGCGGTGCGATCGCGAAGGGAACAGATAGAACACCAGGCTACAGAGCACCCGGTCGAAGCGGTTAGCCTCGAACGGCATCTCCCGCATGTCCGCGTCGTGCACCACCACGCGTTGTTCCACGCCTTCCAGGCAGGCGTTTTGCCGCGTGGCCTCCGCCCAGTTGTCGGTAAGATCCTCCGAGCGCCATATGTCAATGCCGTGCGCGACGCCCGTGGTCAATCTCTTGGCGGCGGCGATCAGCAGGAGCCCGCGTCCGCAGCCCGCATCGAGCACTTGTTCGTCACCACGCCAGGCGAGCGACGCGATCAAATGGTCGCGCTCCTTCAGCTTGCCCGAGAAACTGCTGGCTGCCAACAGCGCCGCTTGGATCAGCGCGAACGCTCCGCCCAATTGCAGCGAAGCCAACGGCGCCTGGAGAAAGAACAGATCGTCAGGCGCCCGCGCCATCAAGCCGAGCAGCAGGGCGAGTCCTCCGCCCCACGCCAGCATTCGGACCAGTCCAGGCGAATCCAGTCCGTAGTCGGGCTTAGCCGTTTCCGCGCTCTCGGCGGGCAGATCCAGGGTGGGCGGGTGTTCTTGCGGCTGCACGTCGAAGAGTATATCGGCGGGTAGGACCAAGCGCTGTAGAGTACCAGCGGGAAGAATTCCCGCCAGTGAGTAGCCCGGCGCCACCCCCAGCCGCGACCGGCAGGGAGCGGGTGTTGCGACGCAGGCGGTTCACTACTGCAAGCGGAAAACCGCCAGCGTCCGCTCGTTGCGGACGTAGTACAGACCGTTGGCCAGCGCCGGAAACGCGCGCACCGTCCCGGGCAGCACCTGGGCCCGCGCCGCGGGCCGAAAACCCTCGGGGGTGGCGGGCGCGATGACCAGTTCGCCGTTCTCCCGCTGAATCAGCAGGACCCTGCCGGCCAGGAGCAGGCTGCCGGCGCGGAACTGTTCCACGGACCATTGCACTTTGCCCGTAGCGGCCTCCACGCAGCGCAAACTTGGGCCCATCTCTTGCCGGCCATGGAAGCCGTATAAGTACCCGTCGTGGTGCACGGCGGTGGCGTAGTGATTCGACATCGCCTCGTCGCTCGTCCAGATTTGCGCCGGCTCGCCGGCGGGTGGAATCCGAAGCAGCGTCGCGCCGACCCCGTAACTGGCCGAAAGGAACAGGCGGTCGTCCAAGACCAAGGGCAGCGCTGCGTTCACCGAAGCGTGCGAACGGGCGCGCCAGCGGAACCGGAACTCCACCTGGCCGGTAACCGGGTCAAGGCTCGTTAGTCCGCTGCGAGTGAAGCAAAAGAGCCGGCGTTTGCCGTGCACCGTCGCGGCCACCGGCGATGAGTATCCGGCTTCATCCGAGGTCGCCCTCCACCGCGTTTTGCCGGAAGCAGCGTCAAAGGCCACCACGCCCGCGTCCGGTCCGCCCACGTGCAGGATGACTGCGGACTCTTCGGCCAGCGGCGATGCAGCCGCTCCAAAGAATCCTTTCGGCGGGCGAAACACCTCTTTGGTATCCACACTCCACAGCTTTCGCCCGGTCGCCAGGTCCAGCGCGTGCAGCATGCCCTCGGCGCCATGGGTAAAGACACGTCCGCCCTGCACGGTGGGAGCGGCCCGCGGCCCTTCATCGAAGCCGAAGTCGTCGCGGTATTGGGTCGGGTAGTCAAACGACCACAGCGGCTTGCCCGTCGCGGCGTCCAGCGCCTGGACGATCTCGCGCCCGCCGCGGCGGTGGAACAAAATCAATTTCCCCTCCGCCACCACCGGCTGAGCAAAGCCCTCGCCCACCTCCATCTTCCAGACGGGGCGCGCTTCGAGTCGCACCTTCGCGGCGAGGGCTTCTCCGGCCACCCCGGAGCGCTCCGGACCCAGCAGTTGGGGCCAATCGGCAGCCATCAATGGCATGCTTAGCCAGATTGCGAACCAGCCCTTCATGTCCTGGAAAGATGCGCGGCCACTTCAGGCGGGTGCGGAAGCCCTCTCGTTACAGGAGCCGCTGGCCTCCACCGGCGGGTTGTAATAGAGGATACGGCCGCAGCTTTCGCAGCAAAAGATCTCCCGGTCGGCCTTGAGGTCCTGAAAGAGTTGGATGCGGAGGGCGATGCGGCAGGCCGTGCAGCGGCCGTCCACGACCTCGGCCACCGCGATGCCGCCGCGCGTCCGCCGCAGCGATTCGTAGCGTTGCAGCAGCCGGGGATCGATGGCCGCGGCCAGTTCCCGCCGCTTGGCGCTGATTTCCTCCAGCGCTCGCTTGTCGGCCTCGGTCCGCCGCCGCGTCTCCGTTTTCTCCCTCTCCACCTCCGCCCTTTCCAGTTTCAGCGCCTCCTCGGCCGCCTTGACGTTCTTTTCGAGCGGTTCGGATTCGCCCATCAGGTCCAGAATCCGGTCTTCCGTCTTCTGGATCTCGGTTTCGCAATAGCCGATTTCGTTCTGGAAGGCGCGGTACTGTTCGTTGGTCTTGGCCTGCATGAGCTGGTCGCGCAGCTTGGCGATCTTCTGCTGAAGCACCTGGACATCGCCGTCCAGTTTCCTGCGTTCCTTCAGGTTCGCCGCCAGCGCAGCCTGGTCGGCCTCGAGTTTGCGCTGGTGCGCCTCCAGCTTGCGCTCGATCTGCGCGATGTGTTTGGGGAGGGCGGCGATTTCCTTCTCAAGCTGCGCGGCGCGAGTGTCGAGCTCTTGCAGTTCGATCGCGCGCGCGACGTCGGCAAGCATCAGGCCTTGAGTGTAACATGCGCTGCGCCCGCGGGCTTCCCGGTCCCGGAACCGCTGATGGCGCCGCGCCTGGGCGCGGCTACTCTTCGTCCGGGGGCGGCAGCGTCGCGGCGAGCTCCAGCACTTTATCGTCGAACGAGTAATCAGGCTTGCTCTTGCGGGGGCGCCGGAGATACCACTTGTAGGTTTCTTTCAGGCCCTGGTCAAAAGGGGTCGGCTGGAATCCCAGAATCCGGCGGGCCTTGTTGACCACCATGGTGATGGCGGGCATGTCGAAGTACTCGCCGAAATAGAAGGGCGGACTGACCGGATTGCCGCCCAGCTCGAGCAGTTTCTCGCGGGGCACCCGGACGATCTCGGCCTTCTTGCCCGCCGCGGCTGCCAGCGCCTGGACCACCTCAAGCTGGGTCAGCGGCTTCTCGTTGGCGAGATTGAACGCCTCGCCCACGGCCGCCGGCTCGGTCAGCGCGCGGACCATGGCCGCCACCAGATCTCGCACGTAGACAAACTGCATCAGCCGGTGCCCGTCGCCCGGCAGAATAATGGGCCGGCGGTCGCGCAGCCGGTCCCAAAAAAAAGCCTCGCGGTAAAAAGGGTTCTCGGGTCCGTAAATGTACGGGGGCCGGAAGGTGACCACGGGAAAGCCCGTGCGCGCGTGCAGGCGGAACAGCATGCGCTCGGTCATCGCCTTGTTGCGGACGTACGGTTCGGCGGCGTCGTCCGGAGCCAGCGCGTCCCCTTCGTGGTGGTTTAGTCCATCCCCGTATGCCGCGACGCTGGACATGAACAGGTAGCGGGAGAGGCGGTCGCCGCAGGCGCGGACGGTAGCTTCCACGTGCGCCGCGGTGGTGCCGCGCTCCCAGTCGTATACGTTGTCGTAGACCGCATCGAAGTTCTTGAAGCGCAGGGCCTCCTGGACCGCCGCGGCGTCGTTGCGGTCTGCCTGGATATTCTCCACCCGGCGGCCGAAATCGTGCTTCGGACGCCGGTGCATCACGGCGACTTCGTGGCCGGCCTTGAGCAGTTCGGCGACCAGCGCGCGGCCGATGAAGAGCGTGCCGCCGATAACGAGAACCTTAATCGTAATACTCCAGGCCCAGGTGCGTGATCAAGTCTTCGCCGCGCATCCAGCGCAAGGTGTTCTTGAGCTTCATCAACTGGATGAAAATATCATGTTCCGGGTACAGACCGGGAGCCGTCATGGGCGCCTTGAAGTAAAACGACAGCCACTCCTGCACGCCGCGCATGCCGGCCCGCTGCGCCAGGTCGAGGAACAAGACCAAGTCCAGCACCAGCGGCGCGGCCAGAATCGAGTCGCGGCACAGGAAGTCGATCTTGATCTGCATCGGGTAGCCCAGCCACCCGAAGATATCGATGTTGTCCCAGCCCTCCTTGGCGTCGCCCCGCGGCGGATAGTAGTTGATCCGGACCTTGTGATATACATCTTTGTATAACTCGGGATAGAGGTCCGGCTGGAGGATCTGCTCGAGCGCCGAGAGCTTGGTTTCTTCCTTCGACTTGAAGGAGCCGGGATCGTCCAGCACTTCTCCGTCCCGGTTGCCCAGAATGTTGGTGGAAAACCAGCCGTGCACGCCCAGCATGCGCGATTTCAGGCCCGGCGCCACCAGGGTCTTCATAAAGGTCTGGCCGGTTTTGAAATCCTTGCCCGCGATCGGGATGTTGCGTTCGCGCGCCAGCTCGATCAGCGCGGGGGCGTCCACCGTCAGGTGCGGCGCGCCGTTGGCGTAAGGGATGCCCATCTTCAGCGCCGCGTAAGCGTAGATTTGGCTGGGCGAGATATCGGGATCGCTCTTGGCGAGACCGGTCTCGAAGTCTTTTAACGTCTGGTGGACCGCGGACGCAGTGTGGTAGACCTCGGTCGAACCGCACCAGATCATCACCGTGCGGCTGACGCCGTGGGCCTGCTGGAAGGACCGGATATCGTCCATCAGCGCCTCGGCTTTGTCCATCTTCGACCCGCCCTCTTTCACGTGCGTGCCATGGAGGCGGCGGACATAGTCCTGATCAAAGACCGCCTTCATAGGCCGCAGGGCGGCCAGCGGTTCCTTTACCTGCTCCAACAGGGAAGCCTCCAGCACGCCGGCGTGGCGCGCCGCCTCGAGCATGTTCTCGTCGAAGATGTCCCAGCCACCGAACACCAGTTGCTCCAGGGAAGCGAGCGGCACAAAGTCTTTAATCTTCGGACTGCGGCCTTCGGTCCGCTTGCCGAGCCGGATGGTGGCCATCTGGGTCAGCGAGCCAATGGGAAGGGCGATGCCGCGCTTGACAGCCTCCACCCCCGCAATGAACGTGGTTGTGACGGCGCCCATACCCGGGATGAGGACGCCGAGCTTGCCGTCCGGCGGCGCAAGGGTCACATTATCTTTACTTTGAGACAAAAAAAGATTCTCCTTGGGAGAGCCTGTTCGAAGAAGTCCGACAAGGCGTACTGATCAGATTTGATATCATATCAAGTTCATGCAGGAGCGCGCGACTGCCTTGTTGACCGCGCTGGTGGTTGACGACGAAGCGCTGGCGCGGGACGAGCTCATCTATCTCCTGAGGGACTTTCCCCATGTTGAGGTGATTGCCACGGCCGCGAATGGCCTGGAAGCGGTCGACCTGGTGCTGAAACTGGATCCCGACATCGTCTTTCTGGACGTGCAGATGCCGGGCCTGGACGGAGTTGGCGTGGTCCACCGCTTGCGTGAGCGCGACCTCGACCTGCCGTACTTTGTCTTCGTCACCGCCTTCGACCAGTATGCCGTTGAGGCGTTCCGGCTCGAGGCGATGGACTACCTGCTCAAGCCTGTCGAGAAGGATCGCCTGGCGGAAACGATCGAACGCGCCCGGCGGTTTACTCACGAGCGGGCCAAAGAAACGCTCCCCGCCGAGGTTCCGGCACGCCCCGCCGCGCCGCGCACCAAACTCCTGGTGCGGAAAGACAATCGCAGCTACATCGTCGATAGCGACGACCTGGTGTACGCCACCATCGACAGTGGACAGATTACGCTGGTGACCACCACCATCGAGGGGCTGTCGAACTTCAAGACGATTGAAGAATTACAGGCGGCGCTCAACCGGGACACCTTCTGGCGGGTGCATCGCTCTTACCTGGTGAACATCAACCGAATTAAGGAGCTCGTGCCCTGGTTCCGTTCGAGCTTTCAGATCCGGATGGACGACAAACGCCAGACCGAAATCCCTGTCAGCCGGGTCCAGACGAAGCGGCTGCGGGAACTGCTGCACCTGTAGCCGGACGATTGAGTCCGGGCTGCTTCGCCCCGTTCAGCGGCGCGGGACCACCCACTTCGTCTTGCCATCCGCCGCTTCCGCGAACACCGGCCCCGCGGCGGGGAACAGAAAAGAGAGTTTGCCCGCCGAGATTCGCAAGCTTCCAGGTTCGCGCTGAACGGCGAGGTCCGCCGCGGGCGGCTGGCCTCCGCGATAAGGCCGCAGGACCGTGAGCGTGGTGGCGCGTGGCGCCGGCCGCCGCGATGCCGCCTCCACGTGCCACTGCGGCGGGATGCCCGGGCTGTTGATCGACTTCAGGTACCGGTGATCGGGTTCCGGCGTGTAGCCGGTCCACTGCCGGAATTGCAGCGGCTGTTCCGCGACGTAATCGACTACGACCCCCGCTTCGTGGCGCTGCAACACGAGCCGCTGCGCAGCTTCGTCAGCCGAGAACTCCACTTGCCCGTGCAGCATCCACTGAAACATCGCCGGCGCGGGCGCTTCCAGTTCGTCCATCAGGACGATCAGGCCGGGCTTGACGAACAGGACATGCCGCAGGGCGCGCGTCAGCCGTCCCTCGTAAGCCGATGTCGCGTCGCCTTCCACATAGTCGAAACCGGGCGCGAACTGCCACCGCACAATCCGTCCGCCCACATCGGCTGAACGGACCTTCTGGCCCTCCCCGTTGACTAACACCGCGTTCTGCGCCCGCGTGCTCCACACCCAGTCCTTATGAAACGGCGTGCCGTACAGGTCCCGGTAGACGTTGTTCACCAACAGAGGTACGCCATAGCCGTTCAGGGTGAACGAATTGTGCGGCTCGTGCCCGTGGCTGACGCGTCCCATCGGGCTGCTCTTGAAACGCACCTGCACGTTGTCGGCGGAGCGCAACAGGGTCGTATTCAGAATCGCGACGCCGGTACCTTGAAACACCTTGGAGGGCGGCAATTCGGACGGCGGTTGCGGCGGGACGGGAGCGTCCGCGCTCCACAGGAAACCGAGCACCGGCTCGTCGAACTCGTAGGGAATTCGCCATTGGTCCAGCCACCAGGCTAAGGGTCCGCTGCGCATCCGCCGCGCGTAGAAATGCAGGAAGGACCAGCCGGAGGAGGGAGGGCGGAACGCCAGATCGCCCAGCCCCAGATCGGGCGATCCGGGTGGCGCCGAATACAAGACGTAATCCCCAAAGTGCCGGAAAAACGGTTTGCGAAACGGATCTATGCCCAGGGGATTTTTCGCCAGGTCCATCCACCACGCCGCCTTCGCCATGTAGCCGCCGAAGTACGCCAGCCCCTCGTGCCAGCCGCCGTCGTCGTCGGACCAGACCGGATAGGCGGCGAAGAACTTAGTGACGGCGTAAGCGAGGAAGCGCTCCGCCTCGGGCGTTTCGCCCAAGGTCGCCACTGCGTTCTCCGCCAGTTTGTGCCAAGTGCGGTTGCCATGGCTCGAGTAGGGCTGGTTCAAATGGCCCGCGCCTTCGCGGACCTCGCGGCTGACCCAGGCGTCCCGGGCGCGCCGCCGCAGAACCGCCCGCACCGTCTCGCGTTCGGCGGGCAAGAGCGCGGCATACGCCCAATCGTAGCCTCGCGCCAGCCGGTGGAGCAGCGGCTTGGCGGCTTCGCAATTCACCTCGAAGCCGGTCGCACCGCCCGGATCCCAGGCGGCCAGGCGGAGCAGGTTGCGCGCCGCGCCGCGGCCGTACTTCGGTTCCTCCGTCATCAGAAAGACAAAGGCCAGAATCTCGACCTCGTTCGCCGCCCGGATGGTTTGCAGGCGGTTCGACCACCAGTATTGGTTCGTGGCCGGATCGTACGGCGAGGCTTTCACCGCCGGTTCGGGCGTAGGGGCGGCGGCCAGCAGTTCGTCCGCGCGGCGGCGCAGCTTCTGCCACTCCTGGCTGCCTGCCCCGCCGGCATACGCGCGGAGCCGCGGCAGATCCTGGGGGCGGAAGAACAGGCGGGGATGCCCCGCGCCGATGCGCGCACGCAATTCTTCGATGGTCGGCTGGGGAAACACCGTTGCGCCGGGCGGAATGGTGAACGACCGGGTTCGGCTCCACGGCGAGGGATCCGCCGCGGCGCGGTGAATCCGGTACCGCCAGAACCACTGGCCGGTCCCCAGCGCGGCGCGATGTGTGTACGCGGCCCAGGCGAGACCGGAGGCGGTAGCCGGCGCCCGGAAGTCCGGATCTCGGGCCCACTGCACGGTGTAGGACGCGGCGTCCGGCTCGTGTACCCAGGTCAGCGCCGGGGGATCCAGCGGCACGGTGGAACCGTCCGCAGGCCGGTAGCCCCACTCGTCCGGCAGCGGCGTCCGGTCCGGCAACGCCGCCAGCAGCAATAGCAGTGCGAAGGTCATGCTGGCCGCACAATACCACAGCGGGCGCGGGGGCAACGCAGGAGCAGCCAGTGCGCGACGCGAAGCCCCCGTACGCCGCGGGCGGCAGTTCCAGTTCCCGGACGAACTGTCGGACCTCTTCCACCTGCCGGCCGGTGAAGACGGGCGCCGGCGGCCGTTGAAAACGCCGCGCCTCCCCGAACACCTCGAGCGTGGCGCCCCAGAATGCGTGCGGCCAGCGGCGGAAGAACGGAATGTCGTCGCGCCGGAAGTGCCGCATGCGCCGGCTCAGCGTGGAGGTCTCGGCATTACCTGCGGCCTGGGGGCGGGCAGTCTGGCAGAATCCAGTCCGCGATTTCCTCGAAACGGTCGATGCGCAGGTCGGGAGGGTCGGCCAGCAGCGTTTCCGGTTGAAAGCCGTAGGTGACGCCGCAGCAACGGACGCCCGCATTGCGGGCCGTCCGAATATCGACCGCGCTGTCTCCTACCATCAGCGTGAGATCCGGGGTCGAAGCGAATTCTTCCATCAGGGAGAGGATGCCGCGGGGGTGCGGTTTCTTTTCCGGGAAACTGTCGCCGCCATAAACGCGCGCGAAGTGGTCCGCGACGCCCAATCCCTCCAGGATGACGCGGCTGATGCGGAGAGGTTTGTTGGTGAGGACGGCGAGGCCCAGGTTCGCCTCCCGCAGCCGGTCGAGCGTTTCGCGGACGCCGGGGTAGAGCTGCGTGTGGTCGAGCGGGTGCTCGCGATAGTAGCGCAGGAAGAAGTCCAGCGCGGCCTGCACCTGCTCCTCGCTGGCTTGCACGCCCAACGCCCGCCGGATCAGCACCGGCGCGCCATTGCCCACGTAGGAATACACGCGGTCATGCTCGAGCGGGGGAAGATCCATGAAGGCGCGGGTCGCGTTGACCGCCTGCGCCAGGTCCAGCCGCGAGTCGATCAGCGTTCCGTCCAGGTCGAAGATCAGCAGTCGCATGGTTCAGGCGGCCGAAATCTTGCGCGGGCGCCTCCCGGCGCCCCCCGGTTTCTTCCGAAACGACGCGGCCTCCAGTTGGTACTCCACCAGTTTTTTCTGCAACGTGTTGCGGTGGATGCCGAGCCGTTTGCTGGCCGCGGATTGATTGCCCCGCGTCTTTTCGAGCGTGCGCGTGATCAGGGTGCGCTCCAGAATTTCGATTGCTTCCTGCAAGAAAAACTCGTTCACGACAAGGTGATCAGCGAGCTGGTCAAAAGCCTGATGTAGTTCCAAGTGAATCACTCCCGCGCGCGCCGGGCTTCCGAGGCCGAAATCGAGGGACCGCCGCCCGTGCGATCACCGGGTCGCCGCCCGTCGGCGAGTTGGCGATCGAAAGCAGGCGATTCCGTCCCCATGCGGTCCCACGCCTTTTTCAGGGCCGGGTGGCTGCGCGTTCCCATAGCTGATGAATCTGTTTGTAACGAAGCCGGACTTCGTCTTTGAATTCCCGGGGGGCCAGTCCGGCGGCCAGGCGCGCCGCGTCCAGAACGTAGGGCGCGGTCCGCGATTGCACGATGGATTCCGGCGGCGCTCCCGAGCGCGCGCCAGGGGCGAAAGCCAGCAGGGCCAGCACGAGCGCCAACGCCACCAACAGGCCCCGGCCGAGACCAAACATCCCGCCCAGCAGCCGGTCCATCCACGAGAGACCGGTTTGCCTCAACAGGCGGCGCACGACCCAGCCAACCAACGAGCCCAGCAGTTGGATTCCGAGAAACACGATGAAAAAGCCGCAGAAATTCGCCACGGCCGGCGTGCTGACGTACGGCAACAAAAAGCCTCCGGCCATTCCGTAGAACCAAATGCCCGCCATGATTCCGAACACGGCGGCCGCCAGACTGATCACCTCGCGGGAAAAACCCCGCCACAGGCTCATCACGACGGAACCGCCGACAATCAGCAGCAGGACGATATCCAGCCAGTTGAGATCGTTCCACATCATGGCGCGTCCCGCCTTACGCGCCCAATTCGCGGCCGGTCAGGCGCCGGAAGGCATCCCGGTATTTTTCCGCCGTCCGGGCCGCCACCTCGTCCGGCAGCGGCGGGGCGGGCGGGGTCTTATCCCAAGCCAGCGTTTCCAGGTAGTCCCGGACGTATTGTTTGTCGAAGGACTCCTGGGGCCGGCCGGGTTCGTAGCGGTCCGCCGGCCAGAAGCGCGAGGAATCGGGCGTCAGAACCTCGTCGGCCAACACCAGTTGTTCGCCGATAAAACCAAACTCGAACTTGGTGTCGGCCAGCAGAATGCCTCGCTCCGCCGCGTAGGCGGCGGCTTTCGAGTAGATCGCCAGCGTCAGGTCTCGCAAGCGGGTGGCAACCTCGGCGCCCACCAGCGATTGCATGGCGGCAAACGAAATGTTCTCGTCGTGTCCGCTCTGGGCTTTGGTCGCCGGCGTAAAAATCGGTTCGGGCAGCCGGTCGCTTTCCCGCAGCCCGGCAGGCAGCGAAACGCCGCAGACCGCACCGCTGGCGCGGTATTCCTTCCAGCCCGAACCCGCCAGGTAGCCGCGGGCCACGCACTCGACCTCCACCATGCGCGCGCGTCGCACCAGCATGGAACGCCCTTGGAGCAGCGAGGCGTACGGTTGAAACTCCGCGGGGAAGCGGGAGACATCCGCGGTCACGAAGTGCGTGGCCGTCAGGTCGCGCAGGAAGTCGAACCAGAACACGGAAAGCTGCGTCAGCACGCGGCCCTTGTCCGGAATCCCGGTGGGCAGAATGCAATCGAAGGCGGAGAGCCGGTCGGTGGCGACAATCACCAGATGATCGCCGGCGGCATACACGTCGCGCACCTTACCGCGCGAATGCAGCGGAATGCCGCCGAGCTCGGTGGTCAAGACGACGGTCGCAGAGGGGGAGTTCACGGGAACCATCTTGTCCGGTGGGGGAGGCTTCTAGGAATGATACCCGAAAACGCGGTTCAGAGACAGACCCGGATGACCCGGCGATCGATCTCTTCGCCCAGACGGTCCAGGACTTCGCGGGGAAGCTCTTGCTGAAGGCGCTCGAACAGTTCGTTTTCTTCGCGCCGGATGTGCCGGCGCAATAGCGCGGTGAACTCGCCGAGCGCGTCCGCATCCGGCGCGGCGGCCAGCCGTTTGACCAGCGCTTCCATCTGCCGGTGCTCGGCCACCAGTTCCGCGATCAACGGATCGGGACCCAGCAAGTGTTCCACCCCGGCGAACAGAATCTGTTCCTCGATTTCAAAATGGTTGATCAGTTCGATCTCGTAACGGTCGGCGGCGCGCCGCGCCAGCCGCGCGACGTTGGCTGGCGACGGGTCTTCCGCCAGCGACCGGTCCGTCAGTACGCACAGAGCCAGGCCGTTGTGATGCTGGTGAGAAAGCGGAATCAGGCTCGGGTCGCGGCGCATGGCTTGCTCTATTGTACGCGCTCCGCCGGAAAATTCCGGCTTCCGGCGTCATCCATCATCGATCTCTAACCGATTTCTCATAGTTCTGTAAACGGATGCGGCTTAGATAGAAGGTATGCGGCATCCGCAGCCTTTTCTGGAATTGGTTTCTCAGCGTGTGTTTACCGACCGGAAGCTGCCGGGCAGCCTCCCGGAGCGGCTGATGTCGCTCGATAAGCTGCGCGAGTTGTATCAAAAGGCTAAGGGGCACGGCGAGGGCTCCATCCACGACCGGTTGCTGGAAACGCTGGGTGTAACTTACGAAGTCAGCGAGGAAGACCGCAAACGGATCCCGTTGGAAGGCGCGGCGGTGCTGGTGGCCAATCACCCGTTCGGCATTCTGGAGGGGCCGATCCTTGGCTCCCTGCTGCCGCGGATGCGCCCGGATGTCAAGGTGATGACCAACTTCCTGCTGGCGGCCATGCCGGAGCTGCGGGAGTTCTGCATTTTCGTCGACCCGTTCGGCGGGCCCGAGGCCGTGCAGGCCAACCGCCGGGGATTGAAGGAAGCCCTCGAGTGGCTGCGCGGGGGCCACCTGCTGGCAATTTTTCCTGCCGGAGAAGTTTCGCACTTTTCGCCCAAAGCCGGCGCCATCATCGACCCGGAATGGAACCCCATGGTGGCGCGGCTAATCGCCAGGACGGGTGCCCCCGCCGTACCGCTCTACTTCGAGGGAACCAACAGCCTCGGCTTTCAGTTGCTCGGACTGATCCATCCGCGGCTCCGCACGGTGTCGCTGGCGACCGAACTGATGAACAAACGCGGCAGCCACGTCACGCTCCGGGTGGGCCGGATGATCCCGCCGGAGTTTCTGGCCGCGTTTGGCGGCGAGCGGGAGATGACCGACTACCTGCGCTGGCGGACCTACCTGCTCGGCCGGCGGGGACAACAACCCCGGCGGACCATTCCGCTCCCGGCGCCGGCCTTCGCGGTGCGGCGCTTCAAATCCGCGGGCGGGCTCGAGCCCTTGGCCAAGCCAGTCCCCGGGGTGGTGCTCGAGGCGGAGATCAGCGTCCTGCCTCCCGGCGCCCTGTTGGAAGAGAGCCGCGAACTGGCGGTCTACGCCGCGCACGCGGACGAGATTCCCAATGTGCTGCGCGAAATCGGCAGGTTGCGCGAGTGGACGTTTCGCGCCGCTGGCGAAGGAACCGGCCGGGCGCTGGATCTGGACTCGTTCGACCACGACTACCGCCACCTGTTCCTGTGGAACCGGAATACCCGGGAGGTCGCCGGCGCATACCGCCTGGCCAGTACCAGCGAGTTGATTCCGCGGCGCGGGATCCAGGGGCTGTATTCCCGCACGCTGTTTCATTACGACCAGCGGCTGCTCGACCGGATCGGACCCGCCCTCGAGTTGGGCCGCTCGTTCGTGCGTCCCGAATATCAGCGCCAGTTCGCCCCTTTGCTGCTCCTGTGGAAAGGCATCGGCCGCTACCTGTCCCGCAACCCGGCCACGCCCGTGCTGTTCGGGGCGGTCAGCATCAGCGCGGAGTATAGCGAGGCCTCCCGCCAGTTGCTGGTACGGTACTTTGAGGCGCAGGAACCGCCGGACGGGTTGGCGGGGCTGGTGAAACCCCGCCGCCCCTACCGGCCGCGCCGGCGCCGCGGATGGGATGCCGAATCCTTCGCCTACCTCGCCAAGGACCTGGACGAGTTGGCCGCCCCAATCGCCGACCTGGAAGAAGACGGCAAAGGGGTGCCGATTCTGGTCAAGCAATACGTGAAGTTGGGCGGCCGCATCCTCGCCTTCAGCGTGGACCCGGAATTTGGCAACTGCCTGGACGGGTTGATTCTGGTGGACCTCCGCCGCACGGACCGTGTCGTGCTGGACCGCTACATGACGAAGGAGGGCGCGGAACGCTTCCTGGCGCACCACCGGACCGCCAGCGCGGCGTAGGGCGCCCCGCGCCCGCCGGCGGTGCCCGCTTGGACGTTTGCATCTTCGTTGACTCGCGCGGGAGCGGCCGAAGCCGCGCTGACTCACCGCCGGGGCACGCAGCGCGTTAGGGCTGCGTGAGGGTCAACTGGCAGTACTTTCATCGGGAAAAATCCCGCACTGCCGCCCACCGCGGCGCCACCCTCGACCCGGAGTGGAATCCCATGGCGGCATAGTCCAATCTCCAAGACGGGCGCACCCTACCTGAAGGGAACCGACCGGGAGGCGGGCCCGCCGCAGAAGGTTCACGATTGGATCGACGCGGTTGGCAAGTATCTCGCTGTGAAGGACATGCTCGCCCTTCCGTTCGCCCAGGATCGTGAGCGAGAGGGTGGGAACCGAAATCGTCCTCCGCGCTCGGCCCGTCTCCATACCCAAAACATTCCGCTTCATTTGCGTTTCGGCTCTTGCTCCAGCCGGAAGTGCGTCCAACCGGAGGAGTGCGCTCTCAATCATGCAGGTTCAGACCGTTGGTCCCTCTCAACAAGGCGCGCACCGCCAGAATCCAGGTGCGGTTGCGATGCCCGGAGCTTCAGTTGAAGCGGCATCTACTTCGCGTCGAGGATCACGATCAGCTTCGCTATCGTCTCGTTGAGCTTTTCCGGCGAAATCTGACCGGCACGATAGAGTACGATGCCAGAGTCGGCGGGAAAAAGCCGGTTTGGGCGAATGCGGCTGCTCTTGTTCAGGCCGCCGCTGACAAAGTCGTAGCCTTCGAGCCGGATCGAATATCCGTCTTCCCTGGCTTGACTGGTGATCTGACAAAGGATCAGGTGGTCTCCCGGTAGTGCCGCGAGAACCAAGGCCGGCCGCCGCTTCGTCTGGCTGAAATCCGAGAAGGGAAAGTTGAGGACGACGACGTCGCCTTTCACAAACTGGCCCAGGCTGCGTCCTCCTCAGGGGACAGCCAGTCCTTGGCTAGCGCGGATTCGGCCGCCAGAGCCGGGGCCGCAGCCTCCGCTTGGCCTTCCTCGATCTTGCGAACGAAGGCCAGGATACGGTCAAGATCCCGTTCGGAAAGCCGGCTAAGCTCCCGGGCGATGAGTTCGCGCTTGCTCATGACCTGCCCTCCCTTTCATTCTTCGGTATGGAGGCAAGGGCAGGATCGTAATGCAGACGGTTCGAAAACGCCGGAATACGCCAAACTTGCGAACTTCGTCTCCAGTTTGGGGAACGCTTTCTGGCGCACCACCGGACCGCCAGCGCAGCGTAGCGCTCCGAGGACGCGCGACGAGGCGTCAGGACTGCGCGCCGAGCCCCATCTTGTTGATCTCGTTCATGTACACGCGCCGTCCTTCATCCATGGCCAAGTTGGAGAGGATCACGGCGGACGAATCCGCCAAGCCGACCTCCAGGTCCGCCAGCGGACGGCGGCCGGTCTTCACGCAGTTGAGGAAGTCTTCCAGTTCCACGTCCACCGGATTGCGGTCCTCTTCCGGAACCATGATGCCCTTCGCGTAGAGCCAGCGGCGGGCGTATTTCAATTCCTTGCTGAGGAAGGAATCCTTGTCGGTGACCTGGTCGGAATCCAGCAGGACCGGGAAACCCTTGCTTCCTTTCCCGGTGCTGGCAAGGCTCGCGCCCGCCAGTGCGGCCGTTTCCTTCTTGTCCTTGGCCGGTGCGGGGGGCTCGGGTTTCTTCGGCTCGAGGTACCACATCCCGATCGCGGGCTCTTTGTCCGTACCCACGGTAATCTCGATCGTGGCGCGCGTGCCCATGATCTTCTCGCCGAACTCTGTCCGCTGGCCGCCGAAGAAGGGCAAATGCTGATTGGTGCTGATGGAACTGTAGAACAGCTTGCGGCCCTTGGGATAGCTGAAGATCAGCGCGATGTTGTCGTACACGTCGCGCCCGTCATTGACGAAGTCCAGCCCGCCCACTCCCGTCGCAAACTCGGGATGGGCGCCAAACATCCAGTCGGCGACGTCGATCTGGTGCGAGGCCAACTCGGCCGTGAGTCCGCCGGAGTACTCGCGGAATAGGCGCCAGTTTGCGATGCGCTGCCGCGCGGGGTCGTCGACTTTCTTCATGGTCCATCCGCCGTTGCGGTGCCACTGAGCCTGAATGTGGGTGACGTCGCCAAGCAAGCCCTTCTCGACCATCTGCTTTGCCGTCTGGTAGAACTTGCTGTACCGCCGTTGGAGCCCGGTCTGCAACACTTGCCGGGGCCGCTCGTTGGCCAATTTGCGCAGCGCGTGGACCTCCTCGGGCTTGAACACCAGGCTCTTTTCACAGAAAACGTGTTTGCCGGCCAGCAGCGCGTCCCGGGTCACCGGGAAGTGCGCAAACAGCGGCGTGGCGATGAGGACGCAATCCACGTCCTTCTGCGCCAGCAACTCGCGGTAGTCTTTGTAGATTTTCGGCTTCGTGCCCGCGATCTCGGCACCTTTTAACGCGTTGGGCTCGTAAATATCGCAGACGGCGACGCACCGGCCCAAATCGGCGTCTCGCATGTGCTGGAGCAGATACTGGCCGCGGCCGCCCGTGCCGATAAAGCCATATTGGACCCGTTCGTTCGCGGCATGCACGGTGCGGATCGCGGGCGCGCCTTCCAGCATCGGCGCCACCGCCGCCACGGCGGCAACCGTCCCCGCCGTCTTCACAAAGTCGCGGCGGTTTACATCGTCATTCCCGGCAATCGTCGCCAGGGCAGTCGTCTCAGCCTCGGCCATCTCAGGGCTCCTTTAGGGGTCTCAACAAAATTGTATCAAGGCCTTGTTGCCGGCGCGCCTCGCACGGAGAGCCAAGCGCGAGGCGTCCCGGCGCGGAACATTCCCCGCGCAACGAAGATTGCCTGCCGGCGGGACCGCTGATACATTGGGCCTGACCATGACCCGGCGATGGCTCCTCTTCGTCCCATTCGCATTACGCGCCCAACTCCACCCGGATCCGGAGGTGGCGCGCCAGCTCGCACGTTTTCAGGATCGCCGTTTCGGCTTGTTCCTGCACTGGGGCCCCTACAGCCAGCTCGGCTGCATCGAGTCCTGGCCGCTGGTTTGGGCGGACCGCAAATGGTCCAACCCCGCCATCCAAACGCGCGACGAAATGATCGCGTTTCGCGAAAAGTATTTCGCCCTTCCGAAAACTTTCAACCCCACCGCGTTCCAGCCCCGTGATTGGGCCCTGGCCGCGAAACGCGCCGGAATGCGCTACGTGGTGTTCACCACCAAACACCACGACGGATTCGCCATGTTCGATACGCGCCTGTCCGATTACCGGATCACCGCCCCGGACGTGCCGTTCCACCAGCATCCGCGCGCCAACATCGCCAAGGCGGTCTTCGACGCCTTCCGCGCGGAAGGGTTTGGCATCGGCGTGTATTTCTCGAAATCCGATTGGCGGACGCCGTACTACTGGAAGCCGGGCGTGTTTGCCGAGGACCGCAATCCGAATTACGACCCGCAGGCCGAGCCCGAACGCTGGAACAAATTCGTCGAGTTTGTTCATGGACAGATCGAGGAACTGCTGACCGGCTACGGCAAGGTGGACATCTTATGGCTGGACGGCGGGCAGGTCCGGCCGCCGAAGCAGGATATCCAAATGGAGAAGCTGGTGGCCATGGCGCGCCGGCGGCAGCCAGGCCTGATCGTGGTCAACCGCGCCAGCCAGGGGTTGTTTGAAGACTATCGGACTCCCGAGCAGGAGGTCCCGGAGCGGCCAATCCTGGATCATGTCTGGGAAAGCTGCCTCACCATGGCGACCCAGTGGTCGTACAAGCCCAACGATACGTACAAATCCGCGCGGGAGATTATTCACCTGCTGGCGAAGATCGTCTCGCGCGGGGGGAATCTGCTGTTGAACATCGGGCCCCAGCCTGACGGGCGCTTGCCCGCCGAGGCGGTGAGCCGCCTGGACGAAGTAGGGCGCTGGATGGCGGTAAACGGAGAGGCGATCCACGGGACGCGGCCCGTGCCGCCCTACGCGGCTGGCCCCGTCGTTTTTACGGCGAAGCGCCGCGTCCGGTACGCGATCTACCTGGCCGGACCGGACCAGTCCCGCCCGCCCGGGCGGGTCCCGCTGCCGGGCCTGACGCCAGTACACGCGGCGGTGTTGCTGGGAAGCGGGCGGGTGGCCGTCGAGCAGGACAACGGACAGGCGGTTCTCCGCATCCCCCCTTCCGTCGCCGCGGCCCGCGCCGGCGAACCCGCCTGGGTGTTCCGCCTGCCCCAGTGAACTCTACGCCGTTCCGCTGCGCTACGATCGTCGCAAGCAACGCCTCGGTTCACTTTCATGGCTACCTGGATTCGACCCCTGTTATCCTGCTCCTTGTTCCTCTTTGCTTCAGGCTGCATGCAACATGAACCAACACCCCCGGTCACCGCGGCCGAACCGGTGGAAGAGATTGTTCACGGCGTCACCATCACCGATCCCTACCGCTGGCTGGAAGACCAACAGAGCCCCCGCACCCGGGCATGGATCGAAGCCCAGAATCAGTACACCTCCGCGGTGCTCGGCCGCGTCGGCGGCCTGGACGGACTCAAACAGCGGCTCGGGGAACTGCTCCGCATCGATTCGGTCAGCGGCGCGCTTCCGGCCGGCGGACGCGTCTTCTATATGAAGCGGCCGGCGGGTGCGCAGCTCTTCGCGATTTATCTGCGGCGCGGCGCGGACCAGCCCGAAGAGCTGCTGGTGGATCCCGCTCCGCTGAGCGCCGACCAGACCACCAGCGTCTCCCTCGAGGACGTGTCCGCGGACGGCAAACTGCTGCTGTACGGCGTCCGCCAGGGCGGCGAAGACGAGATCGAACTGGTCTGGCTGGACGCCGGCGAGAAAAAGGAGTTGACGCGCCTGCCCCGCGCCCGCTACCTGGGCTACGCCATCGAACCGGACGGGCGCGGCGTCTTCTACGGCGTCATGCGGCCGGAAGGACCGCGCATCTATCATCACCGGCTGGGGCGCGGCGGAGACGATCCGCTGGTGTTCGGCGCGGGCATCGGGCCGGAAAGCTGGATCACTCCTTCGCTGTCTGCGGATGGCCGTTGGCTGCTGTGCGAGGTCACGCGGGGCTGGGACCGCGCGGACCTGTACCTGTTGGCCCCGGCACGCGCGGGCCAGCCCCTGCATCTCACGCGCGGCGTCCAGGCGAATTTCGCGGTCCGCCCGGCCGGCCGCCAGGTCTTGGTCCTCACCAACTGGAAAGCGCCGCGGGGGCGCGTTATGGCCTTCTCCTGGGATCGCCCGGAGTTGTCCGCCTGGCGCGAAATCGTGCCCGAGGGACCCCATGCCATTCAGGAGATTGGCGTGGGCGGCGGGCGCCTGTTCGTCCACGCGATGGAGGACGCCAAGTCCAGCCTGCGGGTCTACGCGCCCGACGGCGCCCGCCTGGAAGACGTCCGCTTCCCCGCGCCAGGCACGGTGACCGGCATCGGCGGGCGCTGGGAGGAACCGGATGTTTATATCGGCTTCACCTCGTTCCATGCGCCCCACACCCTGTACCACTACCGTCAGGGCCGTGTGGACGTGTTCCATGCGCCGGCGCTGAACCTCGACACCAGCGGACTCGAGTTGCGTCAGCAGTGGTACGCCTCCAAAGACGGTACGCGCATCCCCATGTTCCTGCTGCATCGCAAGGATCTGCCGCGCGACGGCAACCAACCCGTGCTGCTCACCGGCTACGGCGGCTTCAACCAGAACATGACGCCGCAGTTCTCCGCCATGGTGCGCGTGTGGGTGGAGCGCGGGGGCGTCTACGCCATGCCCAACCTGCGCGGCGGCGGCGAATTCGGCGAGGAGTGGCACCAGGCCGGCATGCGCGAGCGGAAGCAGAACGTCTTCGACGATTTCCTGGCCGCCGCCGAATGGCTGATCGCCAACCGCTACACCTCCCCCGCGCGCCTGGCGATCCGCGGCGGCAGCAATGGCGGCTTGCTGGTGGGCGCCGCGCTCACCCAACGCCCCGAACTGTTTCGCGCCGTCGTGTGCGCGGTTCCGCTGCTCGATATGGTGCGTTACCACCACTTCCTGCTCGCGCGCCTGTGGGTCCCCGAGTATGGCTCGGCGGAAAACGAAGCCGAATTCCGCTACCTGTATGCCTACTCGCCCTACCACCGGGTGCGGAAAGGCGTCCGCTACCCCGCGGTCCTGCTGCTGACCGGCGACGCCGACACCCGCGTCGATCCGCTGCACGCCCGCAAAATGACCGCCCTGCTGCAAGCCTCCACCTCGAGCGGGCTGCCCGTGCTGCTGCGCTACGACACCAAATTCGGCCACACCAAATCGCTGCCGGTAAGCAAAGTGATCGAGGACACCGCGGCCGAACTCCAGTTTCTGATGTGGCAGCTCGGAATGCGCCTGTAGCGCGGCGCCGTCCGCGCGGACCGATCAGTGGCGGCGGCGCACCAGGTCCTTCTGTTGCAGCGTCAACGCCAGATACTCCCGCGTTTCGGCCTCGGAAAAGCGCTCCGGCGCGAACGCGCTCACGTCGATGTGGGTGCGGCCGTCGGCCACCAGCTCGGCCAGCAGCAGGCCCGCAGCGGGATTATAGGCGAAACCGCCCGAATGGAACGCCACGCCGACATACAGCCCGGGAATCGCCCGCACCGGCCCCAGCACCGGTTCCCCGTCCTTGGCGAACGTGAGCAGCCCGACGCGCTCCTCGGCGAACTCCACTTGCCGCAGCACGGGCGCATAAGGCTCGAAACATGTCCGGATCTGCTCGCGCAAGCCTGGCCACGCTTCGAGTTCGTTCAGGTGAAACGCGGGCGAGGTCACGCGGTGCTCTTCCCGCCCGGCGGTCTCGATGCCGAGCAGCATCCGCCCGCCCGCTGCCGGGCGTAGATAGCCGCCGAGAGGATTCGCATTCACCGCGGGTACGGGCAGCGGTTCCGGCGGCGGCGTGGTGACGTAGCGTTGGTGCACCACCGCCTTCACCGGCAACGCCAGCCCCATCTGGCCGAGCGCCAGGTTCGTCCAGGCGTAGAGCGTGCAAACCACCGCGTCCGCGCCCAGTTCTCCCTCCGCGGTCCGGACGCCGCGCAGCGCCCCACCCTCGATCCGGAAACCCGTCACCGGCGTCCGCTCCCGGATCTCGACGCCCAACTCCCGGCACCGCGCCGCCAGCGCCGGCAAGTATTCGTCCGGTTCGCTGTAGCCGCCCAAAGGATCGAACAGCCCGGTGAACTCCTCGCGCGGGTGCAACTGCGGCCAGCGGCGGCGCATCTCCGCCGGGTCCAGAATCTCATAGGGCGCGCCGAGCCGGTCATACAGGGGCAGCAGGCGTTGCCGCTCCTCCCAGCCCGGCGGATCGAATATGTTCAGACAGCCGGCCGCCTGAAAGCGGTAACCCGGCAGCTCCTCGGAAAGCTCGCGAAAACGCCGCAGCGCGGTCTGCCGCGCCCGCACCCCGGTTTCGCTCCACAGCAACCCGGTGACGATGCCGGCGGCCCGGCTCGACGATCCATCGCCCACCGGCCCTTTATCCAGCACGACAATGCGGCCGAATTTCTTGAGCGCCAGATGATAGGCGGTGCTTAAGCCGGTGACGCCGGCGCCGAGGATCATCGCGGTAGACGGCATGACGCAGGGGATCGCGGCGGCTGCGGCGCCGCTTGCCGCAGTGTACCGCGCGGGATTGCCGCCGCCCGCGCCCTGCCGAGGCTTGCTTCCAGCAGGTTGGATGCCGCCGAGTAAGCCCGGAAGCAGGACTCATCGTCCCGCCAGCGCCTTCACCCGTCCGGGATCGCGCGCCAGTTCCGCCGAGTACGCCGCGGCTTCGCCCATGCGCAACACGATCTGATCCTCCGGTTCGTAATCGAAGCCCGCTTCGCCGCGGAAGGGCGAATCGGCGGGGCGCCCGCGGTCCCAGTTGGCGCGCAGCGCCGCGTGCATCTCCTGGTCGCGCCGCGCGATCGCGTGCAGCCACTCGGCCAGCGTCTCCTGGCCGGCGTCCGGCGGCCGCAGGGCGCGCCGCAGCGCCGCGGTCCGCCAGAACAAATGGTCCAGGTATTCCAGACTCAGCCGGAACGCGCGGAAATCCTCAACGTTGCGCCGCACCCCGGGCTCGCAGGCGGCCAGTTGCGCGAGTATCCGCCGGAACGGCGGCGGATTCCTCACCCCGGTGTGCAGCGCTTCGGCCAGTTCCGGGCCGCTCCGCCACGGGACCGGCAGGCGGGGGCCCATCCACGCCGGGGCGCACGACTTGCGGTTCGGCGTGCAGTCGTACGCCGAACGGAACACGTCCGCCCACCGCTCATCCCACGCCGCGCCGTAATGCCGCTCGACGAATCGCTCGAACGCCGAGTCCCGCGCTGCGGCCGCGCCTTCCGTGAGGGTTACCGCAGCGTACGCCACCGCGTCCCAGAGCGAATCCACCACGTAGCGGCTGGGCAGCCAATGGGTGACGATCACGCCCAGCGCGCGCGGATCGTCCAGCCCGCGATACGCCTCGGCGTACGCCTCCACGTTGCGCAGTTGTTCCGTGCCCACGCGCGGGCCCCACTTGCACCAGCCGAGCGCCGGGCCGCCCACTACGCGCAGCCCCTGGCCGAGCGCCATCCGCGCGAACTTGCGCACCGCCGCCGGGTCGTTCTCCCAGTAGTTCCAGTCGTGGATCACGATCGACTTGTCGAGCAAAGGCAGGATGGCCGGGTCCTTGCGCAGCACCTGGTCGCCCCAGATGACGAACTCCTTGCCCAGCCCCCGCGCGAGGTGGTTCAGGGCGTTCAGATGATCCGCCGCGATCTGCGCCCGGCTGCGCTTCGCCAGCGCCTTCTTCGAGTACTCCGACCCGCCCCAGTTGACTTCGTCGCACCCGCCGTGCAGGTACGGCGAGGTGAAAATGCCGACCGCCTCGCGGTAAAGGTCGCCCAGAATGGCCAGGGCCTTGGGATGGTTGGGAATCAGCCCGCGGAATCCGTCGGCGGCGCCCGGCGTCGTGTCCTCGAGCGCGGCGTGTTCGGGCGCGCCCGTGATAAAACGCGAGTGTCCGAACGATTCGATCTCGGGGATTAGTTGCACGCCCTTGGCGTCGCCATACCGCGCCAGTTCGCGGAGTTCGGCGGCGGTGAACGCATGGCGGTGGGTCAGCAGTTCCGGGTGGCTGGTGAAGCGCAGCGCCGAGCCCTGATCGTCGGTCAGGCGGAAAAGAATGGCGTTTAGGCCCCACTCGGCGGCAAAATCGATCACCCGGCGGTAGTGCGCGAGCGATTCCGGCACGCGCGCGGCGTCGATCTGAAAACCCCGCAACCGCGGCGCCGGCGATTGTGCGGCGGCCGGCAGCGCGGCCGCCACCAGCAAAAGTACGAGAGTCATGGGTGCGCCACGTAGTCCATGCGCCCGCCATCCACGGTCAACACCTGCGCGGTGATGAACCCGGCTTGCGGCGAAACCAGGAATGCGACCGCATGGGCGATGTCTTCCGGATAGCCGACCCGCCGCATCATGGTCTTTTCGGCCACCGCGGCGTGGAAGCGTTCGGCTTCCTCGCCGGTGCGGCTCTGGCGGGCCATGTCCGTGAGGATGAATCCCGGCGCCACGGCGTTGACGGTGATGCCGTGCGGACCCAGGTCCAGCGCAAAGCGGCGCGTCAGAATCGCCACGGCAGCCTTCGTGGCGGCGTAGAACGTGGTGCCCGCCATCGAGGTGCCGTGCGCCGCGATCGACGTCAGATTCACCACCCGCCCGTACCGCCGCGCCTGCATGCCGGGAACCACGGCCCGCGTCACCGCCACCAGGCCGTCCACATTGGTGCGCCGCATCGGCTCCATCTGTGCGAAATCGAAATCGGCGAAATCCCCGCCGCGGAACACGCCGGCGTTGTTGACCAGAATGTCTACCGGCCCCAGTGCGGCGGCGGCTTGCGCGGCCAGCGCCGCCGCCTGCCCGGCCTCGCCGATGTCGGCCTGCAACGCCGCCGCCCGGCCGCCCGCTTCCGTGATCTGCGCAACCACCGCGGCCGCTTCCGCCGCCCGCTCCCGGTAGTTCACCGCCACCGCCGCCCCCTCCGCGGCCAGCCGCAGGGCGACCGCGCGCCCAATCCCCCGCGACGCCCCCGTCACCAGCGCCACCTGCCCTTCCAGCACCCTGTGTGGTCCCATGCCGGTGATCATATCGAACTGCCGGCGCCCAGCGAATCCTGTCCGCCGCGGCGTTTCTCACTCTGCTGGCGGCCGCCGCCGGGCAGCCCAATCTCGTCTCGGGCAAGTCTCCGACTTGCCCTTCCGCGAATGCGATCAACTCCCGCCCCCGTTGCCGCTCGTGTTGACTGGCTGGAACAGGCCGTACCCGTAGTAACGGCCGGCTCCCGCGACCACCGGTCCTTGAACTTCCTTGTCGAACCGGACCCATACGTGACAATGAAAGCGCCGCGGCTTACCCGCGCGCGCAGGCGCCGGCGGAAACGCGGCAGCCTTGGGCACGCCGATATGCCACGGGTTGTAGTGAAGGTCGATGTCCGCAGGCTCTGGAAAACCGGATCGAACCAAAGCTTCCCGGACTATGCTCTCGGCTTCCGCGCCGTAGGCCTCCTTGGGATACCGGTCAAACACGAACGGCGTTACCGTCGCCCAGGTCTTGCCTCGCCGCATCCACGTCTCGGGCCGCAGAGTCTCGCGGCGCTCCTCGGCGTCGGCGAGTTCCACCTCCCAACTTCCCCACCCAAAGTCGAGTTTGGAGATCTGGCTCAGCACGCCCCAGGCCAGCAGGCGCTCGTGCTGGTTGACGGTCTGCGGCAGCAACGCGGCCAGTCCCAGCACGCTCCCGGTGGCGTAGCGTCCTCCCACAAACGGCAGGGGAATGATCGCCACATGCGGCTGTTCGCTGCGGACGGGTTGCTCCGGCGTGCTGCTCAAGGCGTGGCCGCTCAGGAACTCGGGTGGCGGCTGCGGCGCCAGGCGCAGAATCGCGCCCCGCAGCGCGCTCGTTAGCGCCAAGGTGGACCGCAACGAGGCCCCCGGACCCTTCCGGCGGACCAACACGATCATCTCGCGAAAGATCCCCCTGACGGGTCGCACTTCCGCCGGGACCGGTTCTCGATACGGCACGGTTATCCCCTTGGCCGGACGGAACACCTTGTTGCCGGTCCGGCTCCAGCGGCGGTGGCTCTCGACCAGCTCTGCCAGCCTTCCTTCGTACGGTATGCGCAAGCGCACCGTGCCAGTGCCGGGTTCGCTGGGCGTCCACTGGCGGTATCCCCCGGTAGGTACGCCTTCGGCGACTTCTGCCATCACCAGACTGGCCGGATGGCCAACTGAGCAAGTTCGCCCGAGAATCGCGCGGAACGCGCCGCGCAGTTCTTCAGGCGGGTCCGCGCTCCAGGCGAAGAACACGTCGCTAGGCTCCACGGCGGCGGAAGGGAAAACGCGTCCTTTACGCGGACGATCCTCCGGTAGAGTGCAAATGTCGTTAACGGGGACGAAGGTGTTGACCATTCTGCGCGGTGACGCGCTGCCGGCGTAAATCGCCGGCGCCGGCTGCGCTTCGAGCCATTCGAGCGCGGGCCGTAACTCGGGCTCCTCCCCGCCTTCGGCCCAAGCCGCTACTAGCGCCGAATAGAGACGCGACGGATGCGGAGGCCACTCGACGGCCGCCTTGGCGTCCCCGTCGTCGAAGTCCGCCGCGTAGACCCTGCCTAAAAGATAGGTGATCCGAAGAACGAACATTGCCCCACCCTAAGAATCCGCGGCCATCGACTGCTTGCGGCTCCTGACCACCAGTTCCTTTAAATCGCGCGAAGCGGTCAACGTCACGCGCTCTTCCGGCCACTCCAGACCTCGCACTCGAGCCTCGGCCGCAGCGCGATGAACGAGCCCCACGGCGTTTGCTTCGTCCAGTTGGAACGGATGCGCCTTTCCGCCGCCCACCAACTCGAACGTCCCCGGCTGCCCGTCCAGCAGACAGCGGGAACGCAGGTCGTACCCATCCCTGTCCAGCAGGCAGATCGCCGCCAAGCCCACGGCTGCAACCAGGGTACGGCCTGCCAGGTCCGCATCGGGATTGAGCCGGCCCGCCACGGGGAAGCGCAGACGCCGAATGGCCGCGAGCGACAGAACGCTGTGCTGGACCGCGTACGCCAAGGTGACACCGCCGTGATTGGCCACCGGCTTCCTTGTCTGCTTGTCCTCGTGAGTGAGCGCCGGGGTAACGTTCCCATGATTCATCTCTGAAGGCTTTGTCCGCACCGGATCGCCGTCCCTGATCTCCGCCAGATTCGGATCCAGAGTCCAGCCCCCGCGTTGCCGCCGGTAAATGTCGACGTTGTTCTCGATCTGGAGCGGATCAATGCGGCTGGTGGGCCGCTTGCCCTTCTCCACGTCGTATCCCACGATCTCCGACACCAGCGCGCGCTGGAGTTTGGCGCCCAGTCCGCCCCGTGGGCCGGTCGAATCCCAATATCCAAACACCAAAGCCGTGGGACAGTACCTGAGCAAAGCGCTTGCGTTCGCGCTTCTGGCCGCCGTGAGTTCCTGGCCGATGGCGGACTCGCGAAAGGGCACACCCTGGAACGTCGAGTCGCGAAAGATCGCGTCAAAAATCCGATGCGGCGCTTCAAGGGCGGTCACCCGGCCCACCTCCAACAGAATCGTGTCTTGCTCCCCGCTGGCGAAATCCACCTCAACGAGCGGCATCCTCAGCCTTCCCTCCTCGATGGCTCGAAGCAGCGCCAGCTCCATTCGGTTCGCCTGCGATTGGACCGAGTCGAGCAGGACGGTCTCGACGGTCCTGGTTTCCCCTTCGCCCTTGACTTTCCTTGGCTCTGTCGCGTACTGTCCTCCTTCATAAGTCGGTGGATACGCCTTTTCTCCCAGTGGCAGCAGGCGTGTCACCCTTGTGACAGCGGCGGCGTCACCGCCGACCGCTTTTTGCAGAAGCTCGAAACTCAGGACTTCCATGAATGTCCTCTTTCTCCCGCACGGGCGGGGTTCCTTGTGCGTTACTTCACTTTCACCGGCATGCTGACACAACGGGCCGCGGATCTCAATGCGGCGGGTGTTTCAGTCTGAAACAGCGGGCAGGGTACGAGTCGAACCGGAAAGCACCACCTGCATGAGCGGGTTAGCGGGCGCGGGTGCGCGGCCCGCCGCGCCGCGGCCCCCCAGGGTGGCGCACCTTTTAAGGTGCAGGGCAACTTCAGTTGCCCACTACGGGCGCCAGCCCGCAGCGTCTCCCGCGTCCGGCCAATACCGCCGGGATAACCCAGGGCGGACTTGGGACGGCCAACCCCTCTCCGGACAAACTTCGCCTCCCCCGCCCTACGCCGCCTCCTCCCCCTCCTCCCACGCCTTCCCTACCGCCTCCGCCACCTTCGCCCGCGCTTCCTTCTTGCCCAGCCCGCTCCGGTCCTCGCTGTCCTCCGCCCCCAGCAGCCGCGCCCGCACTTGCGCGCACCACGCCTTCGCCTGGCCGCTGCCGCGCATTTTTCCCGCCCCGCCGCCCTGTTTCAGCAATTTGCCTCGCGCCCCGTCCCGGCCCGCCTCACCCGGCCCGCAATACTCGTTGCAGGAATAGCTCTGGGCGGCGCTGGCTCAGGGGCAGCTCCGCGGCGTGCTTTGCTGGCTTACCCGTCCTACCGTGCCGAACCTGGCGCCCTGCGTAGTTGCCCACGGCCGGCGACCGGAACTCGTGGCGCGCCCGGCTCAGAATTGGAAGCGCAAGGCGAACTGCATCTCGCGGCCCAACCCCGCGCTGGTGATCCGCCCGAAGTTGCCCGAACTGATTTCGAGGGTCGGTGGATCGAACGGCGGCGTATTGGTGAAGTTGTAATTCTCCCAGCGGAATTGGATCGCCTTGGTCTCGGTGATGGGGAAATTCTTGAAGACGGCGAAATCCAGGTTGGTCAATCCCGGAGCGTCCAAGATGTTGCGGCCGCTGTTGCCGTAGTGTCCTCGGGCGGTGACGAAGGCGGCCGTGTCGAACCAGCGAGCCAGATTCCGTTGATCTGCCCCCAAGCGCCCGTCGGCGATCCGGTCGGGGCGGTGGTTGCAGCGCGGGCAGCCGTCGTCAATGGGCTTGAGCGCCTGGATGGGATGAATGGGCAAACCGGTCTCCAGCGTCAGGTTGCCGTTGACCTGCCATCCCCCAAGCAACTGGCCGCGTAAATCGCGCCGGCTCCGGTAGAACGGGAACTCGTACAGGAATGCGCTGGTGGCGCGGTGCCGCTGATCGGTTTCCGCCAGGCCTTTCTCGAGTCTCCAATTGTAGGGGTTGTTGTGCCGCTGGGCTCCGCAGCAAGCGAACGAGTCAAACATGGTTTTCGACCAGGTGTAGGTCTGAAGCAGCGTGAAACCGCGCCCAAAACGCTTCTCCAGTTTGGTTAGCAGCCCGTGGTAGTTGCCGGCGGCATCCAGCGAGATGTTCTCGATCGGACCCCAGTCGGGGTAGATCCGTCGGGTAGTGCCGGGAACGTACGGATTGACGGTGCGCGGCGAGTCGAAATGGGAGGACTTTGATCCCGCGTAGCCAATCTCCATCGTAAAGCCCTGCGGCAGCAACTTCTGGATATTGAAGTTCCACTGATGAACATCTCCTACTCCGCGCTGGGTGTCGGCGGAGTTGATTTCCGGGTTGATGGACAGGGCGGTGGCCTGGTCGGCGGTGGCCATCCGGATGCGCACGTTGCCGGCCGTATTCAGCTCGTTAATATTCAGGTTGTTCGGCGGGTTAGCCGCCAACGCGGGCACGAACATATTCATCATGTTCACGTTGTAGAAAATGCCATAGCCGGTGCGGAGGACAAACGAGTTGCCGCCAAACGGACGCCACGCGAAACCGATACGAGGTGCGAAGAGGGTCTTGCTCGGGTCGTTCAGCGGGCCGCGGCGGCCCACGGCAGGATACAGATCCAGCCGGGTGAAATCGAAATTCCGCGTTTGGCCGTACTTGTCTTCAATGGCCGAGTTGTACTCGTAACGGAGGCCGATGTTCATGGTGAGTCTCGGCGTGATCCGCCAATCGTCGGTAACGTAATTGTGCCAGCGCCAGAAGCGGGTTTGCGGAAAGGTTCCCGGGTCGACGCCGGGCGGCAGCCGGTCGGTGAAGCCAAGCCGGACCTGCTGCGGCTGGTCGAGCAGGAAGTCCGCCCACGCCAAGCGCCCGCGTTCCTGGGCGGTGACGCCCGGGCTGCTGCCGGCGTGGATTCCGGTGAAATTGAAAGCCCCCTTGACGAAGGAAACCGTGCGGCGGTCCAGGCGAAGGAGGGTGAACTCGCTGCCGAACTTCACTGTGGCTGCCCCGGGTCCAGGCCAGTTGATTGGAGACCTGCCGCGACTCGTCCCAGATCGTGTTGATGTCCGTGTTGCCGAGGCTGGCCACGCCGGTAATCGAAATGGACGGCAGGCCGGTATCCAACGGGTTGTTCGTCTGGCCGGGGATCCCCAGGTCCTTGGCGATGTTAAAGCTGGTCCCGCTGACGTCATCCACCGTCTTGAAGATGTCGCGGTTGTAGGAGACGCGCAACTGATTCAGCAGGGCAGGCGTCAAAATCCGGGTATAGTTGAGCGTGGCGTTTTGCTGGCGCCGGGGTCGCCGCGTGACAAAAAATGGGTGGGGGTTGATCGGGAAAATTGGCAGACTGACGTCCTGTATTCCATACCGGCCGAAGAGTTTGTCGCGGTCGCTGAAATTATGGTCGATCCGCACGAACACCTGGTCGTCGTCATCGGCGTTGCGGGTGACGCCGCTGAAGTTGTTGGTGCCGTCGAACTCGCGCCCGGTGAGGTTCGGTTGCGGGTAGAACTGCATCAGGGCCCTGGCCTGCGGCGCAATCCGCGAAGCGGGGATCCGATTGTTCGGGAATGGCGCGCCCGTGGCTAGATCCAGGATGGGAATCAAAGAGCCGTTGGCGCGCTGGAAGTACGGCTCTGTCAAGTCGCCGTCGCGCATCCGCTGGGAAGGATAGATCGCAAATCCCTGCGTGCTCCTCCGCTCGCGGAAAAACTCGCCGTTCGCGGTGAAGAACGTGCGGTTACGGATCACGGGACCGCTCAACACGCCGCCAAACGTATTCCGCCGCAGGGGACGTTTCTTCGAGCCGGGCTGTTCAAAAAAGTTCCGGGCGTCCAGCACGTCATTGCGCAGGAAGTGAAAGGCAACGCCATGAAAGGAGTTGGTTCCCGGCCGGATCGTGGCGATGATCTGGGCGCCGGACTGCGTTCCGTACTCGGCCGAATACCAGCCGGCCTCGACGCGGAATTCCTCGATCGCCTCGACCGAAGGCCGCATGCGGACCGCGCCATGAATGGCCGTCCTCAACGGCGCGCCATCCAGCAGGATCGCGTTGTTATGTACCTTCTGACCCATCGCGGCGATGCCAAACCCGGGACCGAAGCCGCTGGTCGTCACGCTGGAGGCTGGCCCCCGGCTCATCCCCGGCGCCAGCAGGGCCAGCCGGAACAAGTTACGGTTCCCGGGGAGCGGAAGCTCGCGGATCTTTTGCGCGTCGATCACGGTGCTGACCGTCGCATCGTCGGTTTGCAGCACGGCGCCAGCCGCCTGGACCTCGACCGACTGCGTGACCTCGCCCACCTTAAGTTGCAGATCTACCCGCGCGCGCTGGTCGACTTCGAGCCGCACTCTCCGCACCACGGCGCGCTGAAAGCCGGCCGCCTCCGCCGTGACATCATAAAAGCCGATGTCGAGCGACGGCACTTCGAACTGGCCGCGTTCGTCCGCTTCCGTCATCCGGCGCTGCTGCGTGCCGGTGTTCATGATCGTAATTGTTGCCCGCGGCACCACGCCGCCAGACTCATCGGTGACGGCTCCAAGAATGGTGGCTCGCCCCTGACCGAACACTGCCGCTGCGGTGGATACCGCCAGCATGACCATCGCGCAAACTCGCATCGCTACCCCCTCTCGCTACCCTTTGGAAACTTGCGGGATGCCCGCACCGGACCCCGGTGTGGCCGTTGGAATATCACGCGCCAGTTCATCAGTCAATGAGAAAAAGCGTCAGGTTCATCGTTGGAACATCCGCTTTTTCGATCTCTTCCACGCCGGCCCACCGGGGTCATACGGCCTCCCCTTCTGACCAAACCGCGGGCCAGACGCCCGGACACCGGTGGCGCAAGTCTCCGATTCGCCTGATTCCACACCTTGCCATCGAGGTCGCTGCCGAAGCTTGCCCCGCTGGACTGCGGCGGAAGCGGAACGCGCACTCCTCGAAGCAGGCTTCCTCCGCGGCCGATGAGAGGATGTTTCCGGGTCGCGCGGCCGTCTACCAGATCGGCGCGACCGCCACCTCGCCGCGCAACGCCCGCTGATTCAGGCGGTACCCGAACCCGGGCTCCTCACCGGGGTCGATCCAGCCGCCTGCGGGTTGGGGCTCTCCTTCCAGCAGCAGTTCTCCCCCCTGCGCGAACACGTCCACGAACTCGGCGCGGGGCGAGTTGTTGGTCGCGGCGACGAAGTGGTAGGTGGGCGCGCCGATGCCGTGCGGGATTACCGGGAGATGGTGCACGCTGGCGTAGGCGGCGATCTTGCGGAGTTCGCTGACGCCCCCCGCGCGGTAGATGTCCGGCTGGAGAACATCCACCGCCCGGCGCTCGACCAGTTCCCGGAATTCCCACCGTGAGTACAGGTGTTCGCCGGCGGTGTACCACACCTCCGGCACGGCGTCTTTCAGCCGCAGCAACGAATCCACGTCCCGGGCGCCGAAAGGCTCTTCCAGCCACAGCACGCGCAGGTCGCGGGCGGCGCGGGCCAGTTCGATGGCGTACGGCACGTCCAGCGCCTGGTAGCAGTCCACCATCAGGTCGCCTTCATCGCCGATCCGGCGGCGCGTCGCTTCCAGCAGCGCGACATTCTGGCGGAACCCCTCCCGTCCGTCGGCGGGCGCGTGGGGCAGTGCGATCTTCACGCTGCGAAAGCCCTCGGCCAGGTGCCGCTCGGTCAGGTTTCCGGTGACGTAAGCGGGGATGCGCTCTTTGGTCTTGCCTCCCAGCAAGCGATAAACCGGCTGGCCGAGCGCCTTGCCGAGCAAGTCCCAGAGCGCCAGGTCGATCCCGCTGATCGCCTCCATGGCGAGACCGCCCGCGTACATCAGGCTGGCGCGGTACATTTGCTCCCAGCGCAACTCGAGGTCGAACGCTTCCTGGCCGGTCAGCAGAGACGCAAGGTGGCTGTCGATCACCTCGCGCACCGCACCGCCACGGCCGCCGCCGGCGTAGCCGAGTCCCGTGCGTCCGTCCTCGCCTTCGATCTCGACCACCGCCGCGGTCATGGCGCCAAACCAACTCGAGCGCCGCTCGCGATACGCGGCATAAGCGGACATGGGATTCGCGATCAGGCTGTCGGTCAGCCAGGAGAACGCCATGGGCGCCGTGTGGACGGTGACGCGGGTGATCTTCACGGCGCGAACCGGATTTGCGCGATCACCAGATCCGGCATCATCCGGTTCCAGCTTTCCGGAATGTTATCGAAGGCCAGACGGAAGCGCTTGGTCTGCCCGGGCGCCAGCGGGCCGAACGTGCGCCCCACGATCGCCGAGCGTTCCCGCAGCACCACTTGCGTGTACGCATCGCGAAACACGCAGTTGACCTCGACAAGCGTCACTGTCCGGTCGCCGTTGTTGGTGATTTTCCCTTCAATCTCGACCAGGTCCTGCTTTAGATAGCTTTCCGCCGCCTTCATCTCTACTTCACTCAACGCCAGGTTGCGCACGTACGCCTTAGCCTCGGGAGTCAGCACCGGCTGAGGCGGCACGTAACGCTTGGCTTGGCGGTCGAGATAGTAGAAGCCCCCCGCGCCCGCGAGTACCAACACCGTGACGATGCTGATCAGCGTCCAGGGCGCGGATGGGGGCGAAGCAGGTTTAGTGTCCGGCAACGGTCATCTCTCCGATCGCCAGCGTGGGCGCCGCCGACGAGGACAGGAACTCGAGATCGCTTCCGATTGCCACTATATCCTGAAACATCTGGTTGAGGTTGCCCGCGATGGTCACCTCCGAGACGGGGAACGCCAGTTCGCCGCCGCGGATCCACAGGCCCGCCGCGCCCTGAGAGTAATCGCCCGTCACGATGTTGGTGCCGAAGCCCATCAACTCGGTGACGTAGAAGCCGTCGGCAATGCCGCGCACGATCTCCTCCGGCGTCCGGTCCCCGGCCGCAATAAAGAAGTTGTGCGGGCCGATGCCGGTGTTGCCCCCGTACCCGCGCGAGGCGTTGCCGGTGGTCTTCATCCCCAGCTTGCGCGCCGTATAGGTGTTCAGCAGGTAGTTCTTCAGCACGCCGTTCTCGATCACCACGCAACGGCGGGTCGGCACGCCCTCGTCGTCAAACGGAGCGGAACCGAATAAGCCGGGAAGCGTGCCGTCGTCAATCACGGTCAACGCCGGGCTGGCGACGCGCTCGCCCAGCTTGCCGGCCAGAAACGAGGCGTGGCGGTAAATCGCTTCGCCGTTTACGGCCTCGAGGATCGCGCCGAGCAGCGCCCGGGCCGTGCGCGGCTCGAACACCACGGGTACCCGCTGCGTCGCCACTTTGCGCGCGCCCAGCCGGCGCAGCGCCCGCTGGGCGGCGATGCGCCCGATTTCCTCGGGCGGCTTCATCCGCGCCACCGAACGCGCCATGGTGAACCAGTAATCCCGCTCCCGGCTTTCGCCCTCCACCGCCAGCGGAATCGCCACCAGGGAAACGTAGCTGGTGCGGTAGGCGCCGGCAAAGCCGCGCGAATTCGCGAATGCCTGCGCGCCCAGATGGCTGTCGAACGAAGCTCCCTCGGAATTGGCGATGCGCGGGTCCACGTCCAGCGCCGCCCGCTCGGCCCGCTTCGCCCGCGCGATCTTCTCCTCGGTGTCCAACTGGCGGACGTCGTCAAAAAACGTCTCGAGGTCCTGCTCCAGCGCGCCTAACTCCTCCGGTTCCGGCAGGCCGCAATGCGGATCCTCGGTCGTGAACCGGGCCATCTCCACCGCGGAGGCGACCATCTTGGCGATTCCCGCCGAAGACAGATCCGACGTGTAGGACGAGCCGCTCCGTTGGCCAATCACTACCCGCAGCGCCGCGCCCCGCGAGCCCGCTTCCTTCAGGCTCTCGACTTCCTGCATGCGGACGTTGGCGGAAAACTCCTCGCCTTCCGAGATGGTGCACTCGGCGTCATTGGCGCCGGCGGCCAGGGCTTGCCGCACAATGTCCGCCGCCAGCGCCGTCAGCGTTCCGCTCAATGGGTGCCTCCCACGGTCATGCGGTCGATCCGGATGGTGGGCATGCCCACGCCCACCGGCACGGACTGGCCTTCCTTGCCGCAGGTGCCGATGCCTTCGTCAAGTTTCAGGTCGTGCCCCACCGCGCTGACATATTTCAGCGACTCCGGCCCGTTGCCAATCAGCGTGGCGTTGCGCACGGGCCGCGTAATCCGGCCATCCTCGATCAGATAACTCTCCGAGGCCGAAAAGACGAAATTGCCGTTGGTGATGTCCACCTGGCCGCCGCCGAAACTGGTGCAGTACAGGCCGCGCGGCACGCCGCGGATGATCTCCTCCGGATCGCTGTCGCCGGCCAGCAGAAAGGTGTTCGTCATGCGGGGCATCGGAATGTGGGCATAGCTTTCGCGGCGCCCGCTGCCGGTTTGCGCCGCCCCCATGATGCGGCTGGACAGTTTGTCCTGCAAATACCCGCGCAGGATGCCGTTTTCGATCAGCACGTTTCGCTGCGTGGGGAAACCCTCGTCGTCCAGGTTCAACGAGCCGCGGCGGCTGGCGAGGGTGCCGTCGTCGACCACGGTGCACAGCTCGCTGGCCACCCGGTGTCCGACCCGGCCGGTGAATGCGGACGTGCCCTTGCGGTTGAAATCCGCCTCCAGGCCGTGGCCCACCGCTTCGTGGAGCAGGATGCCCGGCCAGCCCGGACCCAACACGACGGTCATTTCTCCCGCGGGCGCCTCCACCGCGTCCAATTGCACGATGGCCTGCCGCGCCGCTTCCCGGGCGAAATACTCGGGCGTCTTTTCGTCCAGAAAGAACCGCAGTTCGACGCGTCCGCCCCCGCCGGCAAACCCCGTTTGCGGCGCTCCGCCCGGCTCACGCGCGAGCGCGCGCACGCTCAATCGGGCCATCGGCTGCCGGTCGGTGTTGACCACGCCGTCGCTGGTGGCGATCAGGATCTCCCGCAGACTGTCGGCGAACACGGCCTGGACCTGGAACACCCGCGGATCGTAGGCCCGCGCCGCCCGGTCGGCCCGCTGCGTCAGGTCGACTTTTGCCGCGAATTCGGCTTCCGTCGAGGGCGTCACCACCGGGTACAGGTTCCGCTTGGGTCCCGTCTGGAGGCCAAATTTGTCCAGCTTGGCGGGCCCCTCCGCAATACAAGCCGCCACCCGCGCCGCGTGCAGAATCCGTTCGGGCGACAGATCATCGCTGTAGGCGTACCCCGTGCGTTCGCCGGCGATCACCCGCACGCCCACCCCCAGCGAGACCCCCTGCGAGGCGGTCTTGACGATCGATTCGTCCAGGCTGACCATGCTGGTCGCCAGATACTCGAAGTACAGATCGGCGTAGTCGCCGCCGCGCGACAGCGCCTCGGCCAGGTAGCGCTCCAGATCCCGGCCGTTGAGGCCAAAGCGCGCCGCAAAGATACTGTCCGGGAAGGTCATTCCCTGCCAGCGTAACATGGGCTTTGTTTCCTACCCCTCGGACGTTACGCGCCCGGCCCTACCGCCGTACCCATACGGTCAGCGGGCCTCCGGCCGCGGGCGATTCGTCCACCGAGACCCTGACCGACCAAAAGCCCGCGGTCGTGCCGGGCACGCGGATCCGCAGCGCCCAAACGCTGGAAACAGCGCCCGGCTGGAGTTGCGCCGAATCCAGTCCGGCCGGCGGATCGAGGGCCACCGGCAGATCCAGCGGAATGATTGCGTCCCCGGGCGTCACCCACCCGCTTCGCGCAGAGATCCCTGCCACCCCCACGCCATTCAGAAACACCGTCACCAGCGACCCCGGGGCGGCCGGCGTTGCACAGGTATTAAGAGCGCCGTCCTCATTGAGCGCCAGCGGATACGAAACGCCACCCGGCGCTGCCGGCGTCGCTCCGTTGCAGGTCAGCTCCGGGTCCCCCCGCAGGAACGGTGCGGGCTGCCGCCCGCTCACGCGGTAGGTTCGCGACTCGCCGTGCATCACCATCACAACCGTGTCGTCCTCGGCGATTTCGTAGGGCGCCTGGAGATTCACCTGCCGCCCCGAAACGTACAGCAGCGCGGCCGGCGTTCCGTTGAAGGCCGCCGTGAAGCCGCCCAGCGCGAACGGCAGGAAGCCAGACGCCGAGGGGACGCCGATGAGTTCCTGCTCAGCCAGATCCTCGCCGAACAGCGTGAGAAGCTGGCCCGGGGTGACTGCGGCGACGCGCACTCCGTTCGCGGCGTCGGTCACACAGGCGACCCGGGAGCGGGGTCCATAGAAGTCCACCCGCAGAATCGCCGGTCCGCTGGCGGCGTAGGGGCCCTGCTCTCCCAGGAAAACCAAGTCTCCCGTTGCGTCCCGGTCCAACAACTCCGTCCCCACCACGCTGGAGCCGTCGAGCGCGATCCGCGACACGTATCCCGACGGCACACACGGTGGCGGAGCGTCCAGTCCGGGCAGGTCTGGCGAGTTCGCCCCGCCGGCCAGGTAGATCGAGTTGACATCCACCCACATCCCGCTGATCGTGTCGGTCCGGGTTCCGCTGAAATACGTTGAGAACAGCAGGGCCGTGCCCGTATTGTTCAGCCCGGCGACAAAGCCGGACGCACGCGGGATGCGGATCGCCGGGCGGAGGGGGTTCGGATCCGGCGGATATGGTTCGATGGCGATATGGCGGTCGAGCAGCGCGCCGCCGGTGGTCGGAAAGTCCGTGGAATTCGTCACGCCGGCCACCAGCGCGTTTCCTTCCGCGTCCACGTGCAGGCCGCGAACCTGCGACCCGTGCCGCCCGGTCAGCCAGGTGGAGAAGATCACTTCCGTACCGCCGGGATTCAGCTTCGTGACGAAGCCATAGCTGCACGGAATTCCCAGAAACGCCGTGCCTCCGCACGCCGCCTGGCCGTGCGCGGTTTGGACCGCGCCTGCGCTGATCGGGATTTCGTCCCCGCCCAGCACCTCGCCCGCGATGTACCAGTTGCCCCCGGCATCGTAGGCCACCCGGCCGCCCCCCAGGCCGCGCACCGCGGCGAGCAGCGCAGTCCCGGAGGCGTCGATCTTGACGGTATACATCGCGTTGGTGACGTCGGTGCTCCACGCCGCGCCGGGGGTCGCGGGGAATCCAACTCCCACCGATTGACCCGTGACGAGAGCCTCGCCCGCCGCGTTGACCGCGATGTCGCGGCCGGAAGTATTCGACGTGCGGCCGACGAAGCTCGCGTAGACCACCGCGCCCGCGCCGTCCACTTTGACCACGAAAGCCTGGTAGGCTTCGGCCTGAAACTCCGTCTGGAGGGCGCCGGGCGTGGTGGGAAAGTCCCGGGACGTGGTCGTGCCGGTGAAATACGCCGCACCCGCTTCGTCGACCGCTAACGCCGAAGCGCCCTCGCTGCCCGCCCCGCCGATCACTCTCCAGTAGAGCAGCTCACCGGCGGGGCTGACCTTGGCGACAAACGCGTCGTCCTTCCAATCCCCCGCGGCGTAGAGGTTGCCGCCGTGACTCTTCAGCGCCCGGATCGCGGCCCCTTCCGGAAGATACGCAAAGGGCACCACCCGCGCTGCGCCGGCGGGCGCGGGGACCACCATCAGCAGGACCAACAGGGCAACAATCACGGTACAGGCCTCCGAGATGAGAACGCTGGCGGAGAGAGAGGGATTCGAACCCTCGATAGAGTTTCCCCTATACACGCTTTCCAAGCGTGCGCCTTCAACCACTCGGCCATCTCTCCGGGTCAAGGAGCAGGCCGGCGCTCCGCCGGCCAATCCTCAGAATAACATGCCGCCTTCCGGCGTCCGGCCAGTTCCGCGCTGCCGGATGCCTTCTCGCCGCGCCCCCTGGATAATAGAGAGCACCAGGAGTTTTCATGCCATCGTCTTCTTCCAGCAGCGCCCCGGCGCCGCGTCCGGACCCCGCCCGCCGCAGTTGGGCCGAACCGTTCCGCATCAAGGTGGTGGAACCAGTCCGCTTGACCACGCCGGAGCAGCGCGAACGCGCCATTCGCGAGGCCGGCTACAACACCTTCCTGCTGAAAAGCGAGGACGTCTATATCGACCTGCTCACCGACTCGGGCACTTCCGCCATGAGCGACTGGCAGTGGGCGGGCATGATGCTGGGCGACGAAGCTTACGCCGGCAGCCGCAATTTCTACCACCTGGAAGAAATGGTGCAGAAGTATTATGGCTACCGGTATCTGGTGCCGACCCACCAGGGGCGCGGCGCAGAGAACATCCTCTCGCGCGTGCTGATCAAGCCGGGCGACATCATCCCCGGCAACATGTATTTCACCACCACGCGCCTGCACCAGGAACTGGCCGGCGGCACGTTCGCGGACGTGATCATTGACGAAGCCCACGACCCTGCCAGCCTGCATCCGTTCAAGGGCGACGTCGATCTGAATAAACTCGATGATCTGATCCAACGCCACGGTGCGGCGCGGATTCCTTATGTGTCTTTGGCCGGAACGGTGAACATGGCGGGCGGCCAGCCGATCTCGCTGGAGAATCTGAAACAGGTGCGGGCGCTCACCGCGCGGCACGGCATCAAAGTAATCCTGGATGCAACCCGCCTGGCCGAGAACGCCTACTTTATCCAGCAGCGCGAACCCGGCTACGCCGCCCGCTCCATCGCGGAAATCGTCCGCGAGATGTGCGCGCAATCCGACGGCTGCACCATGAGCGCCAAAAAAGACTCCCTGGTCAATATCGGCGGCTTCCTGGCCGTCAATGACTGGGATGTGTTCGAGGAGGCGCGCAATCTGGTGGTGGTCTACGAAGGTTTGCACACCTACGGCGGCATGGCGGGGCGCGACATGGAAGCGGTGGCCCGGGGGATCGCCGAATCGATGCAGGACGATCACATGCGCGCGCGGGTCGGCCAGGTGTTGTATCTGGGCAACCGGTTGCTCGCCTGGGGCATTCCGATCGTGCAGCCGGTCGGCGGGCACGGCGTTTTCCTGGACGCCAAGGCGTTCCTGCCGCACCTGCCGCAGGAGCAGTATCCGGCGCAGGCGCTGGCGGCGGCGCTGTATCTGGATTCCGGCGTGCGCGCCATGGAGCGCGGCGCGGTCTCCGCGGGCCGCAGCAAGGAAACCGGCGAGGAGCACCGGCCGAAGCTCGAACTGGTGCGTCTCACCATTCCCCGCCGCGTCTACACGCAGGCGCACATGGACGTGGTCGCCGAGTCGGTGTATTTCGTCCACGAGCGCCGGCAGCAGATCCCGGGGTTGCGGATGGTCTACGAGCCGAAGTATTTGCGGTTCTTCCAGGCGCGGTTCGAACCGCGCTGAGGCCGCCGCGGGGCGGTTGGAACCGGCAGCGGGCGGGGCTGATAGTATTGAAGAAGTCTTCGCATGGATCAGCCCGCGCCGTTGCCCACCGAAGTCCTTCTTCACCTGTCCCAAAGCCTGGGTATTCCCTTACGCAGTCTGGTGGCGGTCATCGAACTGCTGGATGGCGGCGCGACGGTTCCCTTCATCGCCCGCTACCGGAAGGAGGCCACCGGGAATCTCGACGAAGTCCAGATTCAGGCGATTCTCGAAAAGCTGGAGTACCAGCGGGAACTCGAGGCGCGCCGACAGACGGTGCTGAAGACGATTCGCGAGCAAGGGAACCTGACTCCGGAGCTGGAAGTCCGGATCGCGGGGGCGCTGGACAAAAACGAACTCGAAGACCTGTATCTCCCCTTCAAGCCCAAGCGCCGGACCAAGGCTTCGATCGCCCGGGAAAAGGGCCTGGAGCCTCTGGCCCGCTATCTGTGGGACCAGCAGCCGAACGGCATGCCGCTGGGCGAATACGCGGCGACGTTCCTGCCGGACCCCCGCGAGGCGCTCGAGGGCGCGCGGCACATCATCGCCGAGTGGATCAGCGAAACGGCCGAGTTCCGCAAGGCGCTGCGGGCGATGATGCTGGCCGAGGGCGTGGTGGTGAGCCGGAAAATCGAGGGCGCGGCGGATCCCGAAGGCAAATACCAGATGTATGCCGATTTCGCCGAGCCCGCGGCCCGCATTCCCTCGCACCGCATGCTGGCCATCCGCCGCGGCGCCAAGGAAGGCGTGCTGCACTTTGAGATCGACTTGCCCCCGGACAAGCCGCTCGTCTACCTCAAGAACAAGGTAATCCGCGAGTCCGGCGAATGGGTTCCACACCTGGAGCAGGCCGTCGAGGACTGCTGGCAGCGCCTGCTGAACCCTTCTCTGCAAACCGAGGTGCGCCTGGAACTGAAAGAGCGCGCGGACGAGGAGGCCATTCGCGTCTTCCGGGAGAATCTCGAGAACCTGCTGCTGGCGCCGCCGGCGGGCAGCCTCCGCGTGCTGGCCGTAGACCCGGGCATCCGCACGGGCTGCAAGCTGGCCGTAGTCGATTCCACCGGCAAGTTCCTCGAGGAAGCCGTGATTTACCCGCTGGAGCCGCGGAACGATCTGGCGGGCTCGATCCAAACGCTGAGCGCGCTGATTCAGAAACACGCCGTGCAGGCGATCGCGATCGGGAACGGGACGGGTTCGCGCGAGGTGGCCGGCCTGGTGCGCGACTTTTTGCGGCAGTCCGGCCAGCGCAGCGTCTTCAGCGTGGTGGTCAGCGAGGCCGGCGCGTCGGTCTATTCCGCCTCCGAAGTGGCGCGCCAGGAATTCCCCCAACTTGACGTGACCGTCCGCGGAGCGATCTCGATCGCGCGGCGCTTGCAGGATCCGCTGGCCGAACTGGTCAAGATCGACCCCAAGTCGATTGGCGTCGGCCAGTACCAGCACGACGTGGACCAGAAAAAGCTGAAACACGGCCTGGAACGCACTGTCGAATCCTGCGTCAACCGGGTCGGCGTGGACCTGAACACCGCGTCGTTCTCGCTGCTGAAGTACGTGGCCGGAATTCAGGAACGCACCGCCCAGCGCATCGTCGAATACCGGAACGAACACGGGGCGTTCCGCTCGCGCATGCAGTTGCTGGCGGTTCCGGGTTTCGGGCCCAAGACCTTCGAGCAGGCCGCCGGCTTTCTCCGTATCCGCGGTGGGGATGACCCGCTGGACGCCACCGCCGTCCACCCCGAGTCGTATCCCGTGGTCGCCAGGATCGCCGCCGCGCAGGGCGTGACCGTGGCGGGCCTCATCGCGCAGCCCGAACTGGTGACGCGCGTCCGCCTCGAGGAGATCCCCGGCCTGCAAGCCGGCGAGTACACGCTGCGGGATATCCTGGAAGAACTGAAGAAACCCGGCCGCGACCCGCGTGCTCAGTTCGTCGCGCCGGCGTGGCGCGAGGATGTCAAGGAGTTATCCGACCTGCAACCGGGAATGATTCTGGAAGGCGCGGTAACGAACGTCACCAATTTTGGCGCCTTTGTAGATATCGGCGTCCACCACGATGGGTTGATCCATGTCAGCGAACTTTCCTCGCGTTACGTCAAGGATCCGCAGCAAGTGGTGAAGACGGGACAGATCGTCCGGGTGAAAGTACTGGCAGTGGACGCAAAGGCCAGGCGCGTGGCGCTGTCGCTCAAAGCGCTGGAAGAGCGGACGGCCGCGGCGGTCCGGCCCCGGGAGAAATCCAAGCCGGTGACCTTGAATGACCAGGTGGCGGCCTTGAACCGCCGGTTTCGCGGGCGCTGAGGGGCAGGCCGGAAAAGGGAAAAAGCCAGTGGAACAACGGTGGAGAAGACGGGAGGTCTGCATCGCGGCGGTTGCCTTGGCCGCGAGCGCCTGCCAAAGGACGGCCGCGCCGGCAGCAAAAAAAGAAGATGGCGGACCGGTCATGGTGAAGGTGGCGCGGGTCAACACGCGTCAGATTCAGCGCGAGGTCGACTCGGTCGGTTCGCTGTTCCCCTTTGAAGAGGTCACCATCAGCTCGGAGGTCGACGGGAGGGTGGCGGAGGTGACCGCCGACCTGGGCGACCGCGTCGTGCAAAACCAGGTGCTGGTGCGGATCGCGGAAGAAGAAGAACGGTTCAAACTGGCCGCCGATGAGGCGCAGCTTCGGCAGGCGCTGGAAAAACTCGGGTTGCGCCAGGAAAACGACCGTATCCAGGACATCAACCAGGCGTCGGAGGTCCGGCGGGCCCGGGCCGACCTGTTCGACGCCGAGCAGCGCTTCAAACGCGTCCGCAACCTGGTGGATCAGGGCATCGGTTCGCGCCAGGACCTGGACGAGGCCCAAGCGCGCTACCAGGCGGCGCAGGCCGCGGTGGATTCCGCGCTGCATCAGGCCGGCAACCTGATTCAGGAGGTGGAACGCTACCGGGCCGCCGTCCAGTTGCAGCGCAAGAAGCTCCAGGACACCCGCATCCGGGCGCCCTTCACCGCCCACGTCAAAGAGCGCCTGGTGAATGTCGGCCAGTATGTGCGCACCAATACCCCGGTGTTTGTGCTGGTCAAAACCGATCCCGTCCGGCTGCGTCTCGAGGTGCCCGAGCGGATGGCCCCGTGGATTCAGGTGGGCCAGCTCACCGAAGTCAGTCTGGAAGCCTACCCCGAGCGGAAGTTCACCGGCAAAGTCTGGCGGATTTCTCCGACGGTGGATCCCGCCAAACGCACGTTCGTCGTGGAAGCGCTGATCGACAATAAGGAGAACTTGCTCAAGCCGGGCTCCTACGCGCGGGGGCGCATCAAGACCACCAAGATCGACACGATTCGCACGGTCCCCGCCTTGGCCATTCTCTACGTCTTCGGCACGAATAAGGCCTTCGTCGTCAAGGGCGACACCATCGAAGCCCGGGACGTGAAACTCGGCGACCGGCTGGGCGATCAAGTGGAGATCGTCGAGGGTCTGGCCGCGGGCGAAGTGATTGCCGTCTCCAGCCTGCCGCGGCTGGATTCGGGCGTGAAGGTGCTGGTCAGCCAAAAGTAGGGACGCGGCCAGCGGGCGCTCTTCCGCGGGGCGGGCTCGGGTATAATAGCAAAAAAATCGCTTGCGCCGGAGGGAAGGTTGTTCGGAAAACCTTGGATCGCGGCTTTGGCGGCCGCATCGTTGCTGGCCGCGGCGGAGCCATCCGCGCCGCTGGGAACGTACCGTCCTGCGGAGCGGCGTCACTGGGCCTTTGTGCCGCGTGCGCACGTCCCGCCGCCTTACTTTACGGATGCGCGGGACCGGGCGTGGGCGGCGTCCCCGATTGACGCCTTCATCCTGCACCGGCTCCAAAAGGAGGGTTTGCGTCCCTCTCCCCCCGCGGACCGCGCGACCCTCATCCGCCGGCTTTATTTTGACCTGTGGGGTCTGCCCCCCACGCCCGCCGAGGTGGACGCATTTGTCCGGGACCACGCCCCGGATGCCTACTCCCGGCTAGTGGACCGCCTGCTGGCCAGCCCCCGGTACGGCGAGCGCTGGGCGCAGCACTGGCTCGATGTGGTCCGCTACGCCGAAACCGACGGCTTCGAGTACGACACCCACCGGCAGGACGCGTGGCGTTACCGCGACTACGTGATCCGGGCGTTCAATGACGACAAACCGTACGACCGGTTTGTCCAGGAGCAATTGGCGGGCGACGAACTGGCTCCGCAGGGCGACGAGGCTCTGGTGGCCGCGGGTTTCAACCGGCTGGGACCTCTGCGCAAGAATGCCGGCAACCAGGAGGTCGCCTCCAGCCGCAACGAGGTGCTCACCGAGATGACCAACGCGGTGGGCGCGGCGTTGCTGGGCGTCACGCTAGGCTGCGCGCGCTGTCACGACCACAAATTCGACCCGATCCGCCAGAGCGACTACTACCGCATCCAGGCCTACTTTGCAGCGGTGTACGAGCGCGACATCGACAAAGCCACGCCGGAGGAGCGCAGAACGTGGCAGGCCCAGGCGGAACCGGTGGAAGCGGAAATCAAGCGCCTGCGCGAGGCCATGAACAAAGCGCCGCGCGAGGAGCGCGGGCAGTGGCTCATGAAGATCGAGGCCATGCAGGACAAGATGCCGCCGCCGCTGCCAGCCATCTACACGGTCGCCAATGACCCGGCGAAAAGGTCGGCGATTCACTTGCTCGCGCGGGGCGAGTATCAACAGAAAGGCGCGCGCGTGGGCATGCGTCCGCTGGGGGTTCTGCTGCCCGACGGAGCGCCGGAACTGCCCGACGATACGCCCTCGCCGCGGCTGGAGCTGGCCAGGTGGATCACCCATCCGGACCATCCGCTGACGGCGCGCGTGATGGTGAACCGCATCTGGCACTATCATTTCGGCCGGGGCCTGGTGTCCACGCCGAATGATTTCGGGCGCATGGGCGCCCGCCCGAGCCATCCGGAGCTGCTCGACTATTTGGCCAACGAGTTTGTGCGTTCCGGCTTCCGCGTGAAACACCTGCACCGGCTGATCCTGAACTCGAACGCCTACCGCCAGTCTTCCTCGACGCGGAACGCCGCGGCCGAGGAAAAAGACCCGGAGAACAAATGGCTGTGGAAGTTCAACCGGCGACGCCTGGAAGCGGAAGAGATCCGGGACGCCATGCTGGCGGTTTCCGGCAGCCTGAACCTGAAAACGGGCGGTCCCAGCGTCATGGTGCCTATTGAAAAGGAACTGGTGGCAGCGCTGTACAAGCCGGCGCAGTGGCAGGTCCACAAAGATCCGCGCGAGCATGACCGGCGGAGTATTTACCTGCTCGCCAAGCGCAACCTGCGGCTGCCGTTCATGGAAGTGTTCGACGCTCCCGACTTCCAGGTGAGCTGTCCGCGCCGCGAATCCTCGACGCATGCGCCGCAGGCGCTCGAGCTGCTCAACGGCGCGCTCTCCAACCAGCAAGCGGAGCGTTTCGCCGCGCGGCTGGAGCGGGAGGCGGGAGCGCATCCGGGCCGCCAGGCCGTATTGGCGTTCCGCCTGGCCGCGGGCCGGCCGCCTACGCCGCGCGAGCTGGCGCTGGCCAAAGCTTATCTCGCCTCGGGCTCGCGGCGCGAGTTTGCCCTGGCGATGTTTAATCTGAACGCATTTCTCTACCTGAATTAGCCACTATGTCCCGCCACTGCCGCCTTACCCGGAATCGACGGGAGTTCCTGACGGACGCTTTTTGCGGTTTCGGCTCGCTGGCTTTCTCCGCGATGCTGGCGGAGGAGCGCGCCCGCGCGGGAGCCGCCGATCCGTTGGCCCCCAAGCCGCCCCACCACGCCGCCAAGGCCAAGGCGGTGATCTTTCTGTTTATGTCGGGCGGCCCCAGCCACCTGGAAACCTTCGACCCCAAGCCCTTGCTCAACAAACTCCACGGGCAGCCGCGTCCCCAGGAGTTCGGCGAGGTCAAGTATCAGTTCGTCACCCAGGACGCCAAGCTGCTCGGCACCAAACGCTCATTCAAGCCGGCCGGCAAGTGCGGCTTGCCGGTGTCGGACCTGCTGCCGCACACCGCCGAATGCATCGACGATATCGCGGTGATCCGCTCCTGCCACGGCGACATGGTAGTCCACTCGGCGGCGCAGTATCAGTTATTCACGGGGCGGATCATACCCGGCTTCCCCAGTATGGGATCGTGGCTGTTGTACGGGCTGGGCACGGAAAGCCGGTCGCTGCCCGGCTACGTCGTCATGCCGGATCCGCACGGCGCGCAGGAAGCCGGCCAACCCATGTATGCGCAGGGCTTCCTCCCCGCCGTCTATCAGCCGACCATGTTCCGTCCGAGCGGCCGCCCGGTGCTGAATCTCGACCTGCCGTCCGGCGTGACGCTCGAGGAGCGGAAGAAAACCTTGGCGCTGATTCGCGGACTGAACGAGGCCAGCCTGACCGAGGGCGACGCCGAGTTCAGCGCGCGCCTGAACGCCTACGACCTGGCGTTCCGCATGCAGATGGAGGCGCCGGAGATTTTCGACGTGCACCACGAGCCCGCCGCCACGCTGGAGATGTACGGCGTCGGCAAAGAGCCCACCGACGACTACGGCCGGCGCTGTCTGCTGGCCCGGCGGCTGGTGGAAAAAGGCGTGCGCTTTGTTTGCGTGGTTTCCGGCGGCGGCACCGGCGACCTGCAATGGGACGCCCACAGCGACATTGAAGAGAACCATCTGCGGATGGCGGCGCAGACGGATCAGCCGGTGGCCGCCCTGCTGAAGGACCTCAAGCGGCGCGGGTTGCTCGATTCGACTCTGGTGCTGTGGGGCGGGGAGTTTGGCCGCTCACCGGAATCCCAGGGCGCCAAAGGCCGCGATCACCACAACCTGGGCTTTACGATGTGGCTGGCGGGCGGCGGCATCAAAGGCGGGCAGGCGGTGGGCGCTACCGATGACATCGGCCTCCGGGCGATCGAAAAACCGTATCATCTGCGGGACGTCCACACCACCATCCTCCATCAGCTTGGCCTCGAGCAGAATGCTCTCAGCTATATGCACCTGGGCCGCAAGGAGCGGCTGACCGAGATCGAAGGCCAGGTGATTCAGGAGATCGTGTAGCGCGCGTTCCGCGCCCGCCGCGCGGGTCCCTGCCCTTATGGAAGCGTCACCAGCCGCGCGGTGATCACCGCGGGATTCTCGAGCAGCCTGGCCACGGCGCTTTCGGGCACCGGTTGGTCGGTGGTCACCACGGAAATCGCTTCCAGGGGAGCTCCGGGATGCAGCGGGGCGTCGCGCCGGCCCAGGGAGAAGTTGGCGATATTCACCCCGTGCTGGCCAAGGGTGCTGCCCACGTAGCCGATCACGCCGGGGACATCATGGTTTCGCATCAGCAGCAGGTGGCCGGTCAGCGGCACCTCGATGTAGATGCCGTCGACGTTGACCAGCCGCGGCTGTCCCAGGAGAACGGCCCCCTCCAGGCTCACGCGGCCCGCATCGGTTTCCAGTTCCACCTGCACGGAGTCGCTGAAGGCCGCGCGCGCTTCGTGGCGCTCGGCAATCTCCCAGCCGCGCTGCCCGGCGGCCTGCCGCGCATTGACCAGGTTCACGCGCCCTTCCGTGGAGCGGTGGAGTAATCCGGCCAGCGCCGCGTTCCGGATCAGGGCGGTGTTCCAATCCGCGAGTTTGCCGCAATAGGCCACCCGGACCGCTTTGGGATTCCCCGTCGCCACGTGGGCGGCCACCATGCCGAGCCGTTCCGCCAGGGTAATGTAAGGGCCAATCGCGCGGTATTGCTCCGGTGGCACGGCGGCCATGTTCACGGCGTTCATGGCGATGCCGCTCTTGAGGTATTCGCACACCTGCTCGGCGATGCGCACGCCCACGATCTCCTGCGCTTCCTCCGTCGAACCGCCGATGTGCGGGGTGGCGATGACCTGCTCCAGGGCGAAGAGCGGGAACCCGGCGGGCGGGGGCTCGATCGAGAAGGCATCCAGCGCCGCGCCCGCCACTTTGCCGGCCTGAATCGCCTCCGCCAGCGCCCCTTCGTCCACCAACTCGCCGCGTGCGCAATTGACGATGCGCACGCCCGTTTTCATCCGCGCCAGCGCCTCTCGTCCTACCAGCCCCTGCGTTTCCGGCGTCAGCGACAGGTGCAGGGTGATGTAGTCGCACTGGGCATAGAGGTCGTCCAGCGCCACCAGTTGCACATCCAGGTCGCGGGCGATCTGGCTGGTCACATACGGGTCGTGCGCGACAATCTTCATGTCGAACGCGCGCGCGCGTTTGACCACCTCGCGGCCAATGCTGCCCAGCCCGATCACGCCTAGAGTCTTCCCGCGCAGCTCGCTGCCCATCAGGTTTTTCTTTTCCCACTGGCCGGCACGCGTCGTCGCGTTGGCCCTGGGAATTTGCCGCGCCATGGCCAACATCAGGGCCAGCGTGTGCTCGGCCACCGAAACGGCATTGCCGCCCGGCGTGTTCATCACCAGCACGCCCGCGGCGGTGGCGGCCTCGAGGTCGACGTTGTCCACGCCGACGCCCGCCCGGCCAATCACCTTGAGCCGGGGCGCCTGCGCCAGCACCTCGGCGGTCACCTGCACGGCGCTCCGCACCAGCAGCGCGTCGGCATCCGCCAGATGCTGCCGGAATTCCTTGGGGTTGGAGGCGATCACGTTCCAGCCGGCTTCGCGGCGCAGGATCTGAAGACACGTATCGGAAACCTTTTCGGCAATCAGAATATTCATGGCTTCGCTTAAGCCCTCGCTCCGGCCGGTTGGGCCACCGCGGCTTCCGCGTACGCACGCTGCACGGCGGCGACGCCGCGCCCGAACTCGACGGGATAACCATTGGCGTGCAGGATGACCTCGAGTCCGGCGATGATGGCGAACATGTCCGCGATGTCGAAGTAACCCAAGTGGGCCATGCGGAAGATCTGCCCCTTCATCGTGCCCTGGCCGTTGGCGATGATGGCGCCGAAACGGTTGCGAAATTCCTTGACGATGACGCCGGAGTCCATGCCGTGCGGCGCGCGCACGGCCGTCACCGAAGACCCGGGCCGGCGGGCGAACAGCTCCAGGCCCAGTTCCTGCACCGCCGCGCGCGTGGCGCGGGCCAGCAGTTGCGCATTCTCCACAAGCTGGGGCATGCCGACCTGCTTGATATACTTCAACGCGGCGCCGAGCGCCAGGATCAGCGAAGTCGCCGGCGTCCAGCTCGACTCCCCTTTGTCGCCGTTCTTTTTCTCTTTTTTCAGGTCGAAATAATAGTGAGGCAGCGTGGAAGTCTCGCAGAATTTCCATGCTTTCGGACTCACGGAGCAAAACGCCAGGCCGGGCGGGATCATGAAAGCCTTTTGCGAACCGCCGATGACCACGTCGAGTCCCCACTGGTCGATGGCGAGCGGCATGGTGCCCAGCCCGGTGATCGCATCCACAATCAGCAGGGCGCCGGACGGCGAAACCACGCGGCCCATCCCTTCCACGTCGAACGCGGCGCCGGTGGAAGTCTCGGAAGCCTGCAAAAAGACGCCCTTGACGCCGCTTTCCCGCCGCAGCGTCTCGGCGACCTCTTCCGGCGAAACGACGTCACCGTATTCTTTCTGTAATACGATGGCGTTCAACCCGTAAGCCTTGGCGATTTCCACCCAGCGTTCGCCGAATTTTCCCGCCGAGCAGACGATCACCTTGTCGCCGGCAGAGAAAAGATTCGAGACCGCCGCGTCCATCACGCCGGTGCCGGAGGCGGCGAACAGCAGCACATCGTGCGTGGTCGCCATCACCTCTTTCAAATCGGCGAGGGCGGACCTATATACATTGCGGAAGTCTTCGGTCCGGTGATGCAGGTCGGACGCCATCATGGCGTGGAGGGCCGGCGGGTAGAGAGGGGTCGGGCCGGGAGTCAAAAGACGTTGTTTCTTGATATACATGGTCGGGAGAATTCTCTAGAATAGCAGATCATGGCATTGCTCGAACGCCTCCAGAAGGACCTGGTGGACGCGATGAAGGCGAAGGACGAGGCCCGCCTGAGCGCGCTCCGGATGGTCAAAGCGGCCCTGATGAAACACAAAGTCGACAGCATGAAGGAGCTGGACGAAGCGGCGGAAATGCAGGTGCTGAAAGGCCTGATCAAGCAGCGCGCCGACGCGGCGGAAATGTTCCGGAAAGGCGGCCGGGAGGAGCAAGCCGCCAAGGAGGACGCCGAGCGGGCGCTGATTGAGACGTACATGCCCGCCGCCGCGACAGAGGCGGAGATCGATGCCGCCATTCAGGAAGCGCTGGCCGAGACCGGCGCCGCCTCGGCGAAGCAGATGGGAGTGGTGATCAAAGCCGCGCAGGCCAGACTCGCGGGCAAACGGGTTGACGGCAAGGCGCTCAGCGAAAAGGTGCGCGCCCGGCTGGCGTGACCGCTACCGGGTTGAAAGGATTGGCCGGACTCCGGGCCGGCCTGGGGGTTACATGAGTGAAAGAAAGTTCCGCCCTTACGTCCCCGAGGACGTCCAGATGCTGGAGTTCACGGCGCGGGCCGTGATTCTGGGGCTGATTATGACGGTGGTGCTGGGCGCCGCCAATGCCTACTTGGGCCTGAAGGCCGGGATGACCATCGCCGCCACCTATCCGGCGGCGGTCATCGGGATGGCCGTGCTGCGCCTGATGAAGGGCTCCATTCTGGAGGAAAACATCGCGCGCACCGTCGGCTCCATCGGTGAGTCGGTGGCCGCGGGCGCCATCTTCACCATCCCGGCGTTTGTCATCGCGAAGGCCTGGCCGTCGTTCGATTTCGAGCATGCGTACTGGAAGTCGACCGCGCTGATGGCGGTCGGAGGCGTGCTGGGCATTCTGTTCGTCACCTTGCTGCGGCGGGTGATGGTGGAGGATCCGGAATTGCCCTTCCCCGAGTCCGTGGCGGCGGCTGAAATCCACAAAGCCGGCCAGTCCGGCAGCGGCGCCGCAAGAATCCTGTTCAACGCCATGGCGTTTGGCGCGGCCGTGTATTTGCTGGGCGTCGTGAAGCTCTTCGCCGCGGCCAAGGATTTCGTGGTGAACATGGGTGAGCTCGGCCGGAGCGTGGTGAAAATGGGCAGCCGCGGCGACCTGGGCGTGGGGGGAGTCACCACCGCTTCGGCGCCGAGCATCTCTCCCGCTTACGTCGGCGTGGGCTATATCATCGGCCCGCGCCTGGCCGCGCTGAATTTCTCCGGCGGGGTGATCGCGTGGGGTTTGATGGTGCCGCTGCTGATTTACTTTCTGGGTCCGCAGTTGCGGGCCACCTTGCCCGCCGACGCGGGCGCGGAGAGCTGGGCCGGCTTGAGCCTCGCCGTGTGGCGCTTTATCGTCCGCCCCATCGCGGTGGGCGGCATGCTGGTCGGTGCAGGATACACTCTCTTCCGCATGCGTAAGAATCTTGCGGTGGGGATGCGGCGCGCGGTCTCCGATCTGAAAAAGGCCGGCGGCGCCAGCGCCAGCGCTTCGCGCACCGAACGCGATCTTGGCTCGAAAACCGTGTTCGGCGGCCTGGCCGTCACCTTCGTGTGCATGGTGGCGCTGTACTTCTACTTCGCGGGGACCATTACCGGCGCGGTTGCCGCCGCGCTGGTCATGATCGTGCTTGGCTTCTTCTTCGCCGCCGTGTCGGGGAATCTCGTCGGCATGATCGGGTCGTCTAATAACCCGGTGTCCGGCCTGACGCTTTCTACATTGATTGTGGCGGCGTTGCTGATGGTTTCGATCGGCGTCTCCGGCATGAGCGGCGTGGCGGCCGTGCTGGGCGTGGCGGCGGTGGTGTGCGTGTCCTCCGCCGTCGCCGGCGAGATGCTCCAGGACCTGAAAGTCGGCCACATCCTCGGCGGCACGCCCCGCAGCATGCAGGTCGGCGACTTTATGGGCATCTTCTTCGCCAGCGCCTTGCTCTACTTTCCGCTGCTGGTGCTGCATGAAGGCAACATCAAGGCGGGCGGCACCGGGTTCGGCGATCCGCAACTTTCGGCGCCGCAGGCCGGCCTGATGGCGTCGCTGGCGCAGGGCATTGTCGGGGGCGACATGCCGTGGCCGCTCGTCGTCGTCGGCATCTTTATGGGCTTCGCGCTCATCATGGTGCAGGTGCGCAGTCCCATGTTGTTCTCGGTGGGCATGTACCTGCCGCTGGAAACCACGTCGGCCATTTTCGTCGGCGGCGTCATCCGCTGGATTACGGATTCGCTGCGGGAAAAGAAAGGCTTCAATGAAGCGCAGAAGGCGCGCGTCGAGAATGCGGGCGTGCTCACCGCTTCCGGCCTGATCGCCGGCGAGGCGCTGACCGGCCTGCTGGTGGCGACCTTCCGGTTCTTCGAGTGGCCGCTGCCGGAGATTTTCCGCGAGCCGTCGTACCTGTTCGGCCTGGCGGTGCTGGTGTTGGTGGGTTGGGTGATGGTGCAGGTGCCGCTATCCAAGGCAGGCAGTCCGGATGAGCCCGCGCCGCCCACCGCGATGATGTAGGGCGCTGCCTGTCGCGGAGGGGGGAACGGCGCCGTCAATCTGCGCGGGAAATCGTAATGGCGGCATCCCGCTGCGGAGGCGCCGGCAGGGTGATGGTCTGCCCCACGCCCGAAATCCGGATCCGGCCTTGGCGCGCGCCGGCCCGCCAGGTATACTCGCCGGGCGAAAGTTGCCAGATCCGCAGTGGGATGTCCCGCTCGTCCGCCTCGAAGCTATACACGCGGAGGCGAAGCGCGTCCGGCCTCGCCTCCAGCACCGCGCGGGCAAATTCGGCGGAGACCGGCGGCCAAGTCACGGCGAAGGCGGGCGCGCGATCGCCGCGAGGCGTCTCGCCGCCGAACAGGCGCCGGGCATAGGCCGCCGGCAGCCCGTAGGAAACCCGGTCGGTGTAGAGCACCTCTGTGGTCAGCATGTCCCAGTTCACCGCGAAACGCGCCTCGGCTTCCGGAGCCGCGGCGGCCATCTGCGCCAGGATGGCGTCGTCGGTTTCCGCGCGTGGATAGGCGAAGGCCGCGTCGTAGGACGGATCGCCCGTCAGCGTACGCCATTCGCGAAACGCTCCGGGCGCGGAGCGGAGGGCCGCACAAAGGTCGCGGTGCGCCGCGCAGCGCCGCAGGGGCTGGAAGCTTTCCGCCGCGGCTTCCAGATAGCGCCGGTCTCCCGTCAGCCGGAAGGCCGCCAGCACCAGCGAGGTCAGCGTTTCCTGCGCCTCGCCCGACCATTGGTAGTAATCCCACTCGGCGTCCGGCCGGTCCCAGCGCGCCGAGCGGATCAGGTAGTCGCCATCGGCGGACTTTATAGCGGAGGGGAAAATCCCGGCGGGTTTGCCATGCCGCGTGTCGCGCATCGCCGCAATCCACGCATCCGTCCAGGCGGCGATGCGCCGGATCAAAGCCGGGTCGCGGCTCAGAAAGGCATGCCAAAGCGCCGGGCCCATCGCCCGGACGTTCATAAACACGTCCACGCTCCGGGCAGGCGACAAATCCGCCTCGCGGCAGTTGTACCACGAACTGCGAAAGCGGAGATGGCCGTCGGGCTGCTTCGCCAGCCAGTGCTCCGAACAGGCGGCCGTGGCCGCGATGCGTGCGCGCCAGGCGGGATCATCGGGCGCCAGGGCCACCGCCAGGGGGAGGGTGTCCGTCGTGGGTTCGGACGAGTGTTCGACGTCGGAGATGTGCCGGTCGTAGCCGTCGAGCAGGGCTCCGCTCTCCCAAAGTCCAGCGGCAAGGCGGAGAACGCCACGCGCGGCGGCCTCAGAACCAAACCCGAGCGCCTGCGGTCCCCAGTGGCGAAGAATCTCGACGTCGTCGCCCCAGCCGCCGCCGAGTTCCCCGTTGGGCGCCTGGCGGCGCTCCACCCACCAGCGGGTGATGGCCTCCATCCGCCGCATCAAACGCCGCTGGGTGACGGCCCACGCCGGCGCGCCCGGCGGCGCCGCCGGAGTGTCTACCGCCCAAGGCATTGGCTCGACTTGCTGACAGTACGGCCCGGACGGCATCCGCGAAACATTGCTCACCTGCCCGCGGCAGGCCGCGCTGATCATCTGGCGGAGAATCGGATGCTCCGGCATGGCGCGCAGCCCTTCCTCAAACAGATGGTGCGTTTGCAGGACATCGTCCGGCTCGTGGTCTTCGGCGGCCTTCCAGAAAGCCGCGCGGGTGCGGCCCAGCAGCGCTTCCCTGCGCACCGCCGGGTCGGCGCTGAAGGCGAGCCGCTCGCTGAGTTGCTGGAGCCAGGCCCGGCGGATGGTCGGCGTGCGGAACTCGGCTTCGGTGAGTATCCGGGCGGCCGCCTGCCTCGCCGCGGCCAAATAGCGCGGCACCTCGCGCGACTCGAACTGCACAGCCGGCGTCCAGCGCGCCGCGGCCAGCACATAGCGCGGCGCATCGGAGCGTAGTTGCAACTCCGCCGGCCCTTCAACGTACGCCAGCAGCGTTACCGCGCGCCAACCCCTCTTCGGGCGCAACCGTCCCGGACCCGGCGCGATCACGGGCCGGGCATCCAGCACCCGGCCGTCCGCCTCCAGCCGGAACGGAAACCGGTCGGCCTCTGGATTCCGCACAAAGATCTCGATGAGGTAGCGGCCGGCGGCGCGGAACCGGAATTCCTGGGTCCCGGCGAGCTCGACGCCGCCGCGCAGCGCCGGATCGTCCAGGAGCGCGTGATAGGGCGAGGAAACCACCGCCGCTGGGATGGCTGCGGAGGGCGCGTTCGGCCATTCCCAGTCCGGCGAGGCCGCCGCGCAAGCTGATTCTCGCGGCGGCGGCGAAAATGCGACGCACCCCGCGAATACGGGCGGAGCGGCGAGGAACAGCAGCCAACGGCAAAGCACAATGGCCGATCCAGGGTGTGCGCGGATGCTCACGCCTTCGAGTCTACCGGACGGCTAGCGCGAATGGGCGTTCGTGCTGCGGTGCGATGGCGCACGAACTGCGGATCACCAGGTGCGGCCGGAATACCTCGGTGCGCGGCGCAAGGTCCTGCTTGCTCTCCATGCGCTCGACGAGCAACTCGACCGCGCGCCGGCCCATCTCCCGCTTGGGCTGGTCCACGGTCGTAAGCGGCACCGGCAGGTGCTCGGTGAATCGCAGGTTGTCGAAGCCCACCACGGAGACCTCGGCCGGGACCTCGATGCCCATCATCGAGAGATGTTTGAGCAGCACCAGCGCCACGCGGTCATTGCCGGCAAAAAAGGCCGTGGGCGCCGGCCGGGTTTCCAAGACGCGCTCCAGGGCGGCGGCGCAAGCCGCGTCCTCCAAGTCGCGATAAGACAGCACGAAGTGCGGGAGGACCGGGCACTGCTGCCGCGCCATCAACTCCCGGTAGGCGCGCTCCCGCGGATGCGGGTTCTCCCCCGCTACGGGTTGGCAGAACGCAATGTACCGGTGGCCGAGGGAAAACAAATACCGCATCACCTGCGCCGCGCCGTCCCGCTCATCCACCATCACAGTATCCGCCAAGGCGTGCGCCGGCGAACTGAACAGGTGCACAAACGGAATCCCGGCTTCGCGCAGTAAGGCCATGGCCGTTGGAAAGGCCAAGTGGGGATCATGCGCCAGGATGACGCCGTCGACACGACGCTGGGCGAGTTGCCGGAGGTGCGTTTCCTCCACCGCAAGCTGATGGCGGGAATTGCACAACAGCAACTGGTAACCCCGTTGGAGGGCGTGATACTCGACGGCCTCGGTCAGTTCAATGTAGAAGCGATTGGTAACATCTGGTAAAAGCAGGGCAATGATTCGCCAACCGTCCCGCACGGTTGGGGCCGAGCTTGCGTCCACCCCTTTGGAACCCACTCTGGTGCCCACCCCCTGCTGGTTCACCAGCCGCCCGGCCTTTAAAAGCGGAGCCAGAGATTTTCGCAGAGTTGGCCTGGAAACACCAAATTCTTCAGCTAGTTGGCGCTCCGGTGGGAGGAAGCTCCCCTCCGGATACACGCCCTTGTCCAAGCGGGAGGCAAGCTCCGCGGTGATCTGTTCCCGCCTCAGCACCGCTGCGCTCTTGCGCATATCCCCAAGCTGTCATTGTACTCGACGCGGTGAATCATGCAAGATCATTCTTGACTCCGGTAATTAACCGGTATATATTTGCGCTGACAACTCCCAGTCCCTTGGTGAGGAGGCTCGTCCATGATGACAACTGGTCAACGCCTTGGCAGCGCCGCCGTCCTGGTTTCGCTTGCCGCGCTGCACGTCGCCGCGCAGACCTTTACCGGAACAATTCTGGGCACGGTAAAAGACTCGACGGATGCCGTGGTCCCCAACGTGAAAATCAGCCTGCGGGAAGTCCGCACCAACACGGAACGCTTCACCGTGTCGAACGAGCGCGGCTTCTACGAAGTCCCCTTGCTGCCACCCGGCACCTACGACGTGTCCGCCGAAGCGGCGGGGTTCAAACGCTTCCGGCGTAGCGAACTGAAACTGGACATCAGCCAGCGCCTGGAAGTCTCCATCATTCTGACGCCCGGCGACGTAGTGGAAACGGTGCAGGTGACCGGCGAAACTCCCCTCTTGCAAACCACGGTCTCCTCGGTTGGCCAGGTGGTGGACAACAAGAAGATCGTGGACCTGCCCTTGTCCAACCGGAATGTCCTGCAACTGGTGGGTCTGGTGGCGGGCGTGGTGGACCACGGTTCGGGCGTCGCTCCGGCGCGTTCCGGTTCGGTGGCTTTCGGGCGCTGGAGTTCGAACGGCGGCATGACCAACTCGAACGAATTCATGCTCGACGGCGCGACGGCGATTCTGGCCAACATGAACGCTGCCTCGATCGTGCCGACGATCGACGCGATCGAGGAGTTTAAGATTCACACCAACGCCATGAGCGCCGAATTCGGCCGGACCGGCGGCGCGGTGATCAACGCGACCTACAAATCGGGGACCAACTCGGTGCACGGGACCGTGTACGATTTCTGGAAGAACCGGGTCCTCAACGCGAACACCTGGCTCAATAACCGGAACGGCGTCACGCGCGACTTTCTGAACGTACACACCTTCGGGTATTCGGCGGGCGGTCCTGTCTACCTGCCCAAGGTATACGATGGCCGGAACCGGACGCTCTTCTTCACCAATTATGAGGGATACCGGGACGTGATCCCTACCCGGAACCTGTTGACCGTCCCCACCGAGTTGGAGAAAGCCGGGAACTTCTCCGAGCGCCGTGACCGCACGGGGCGTCTGATCCAGGTGTTCGACCCGCTCTCGACCGCTCCGGTGCCCGGGCAAGCCAACCGCTATACGCGGACGCCTTTCGCCGGCAACACCATTCCGGCGTCCCGGATCGACCCGGTCGGCCGCAACGCGGTGGGATACTATCCGAATCCGAATGTCACGCCCGCGGACTCGTTCACGAACATCCAGAACTACCTCACCGCCTCTTCGGCCAGGAACCTGCAAAATCAGTGGAGTGTCAAGGTTGACCAGAATCTGGGAGACACGCGGCGCTTGTTCGCGCGCTACTCGCAAAGCGAGCAGGGCGGAGGAGCGTCGAATTTCTTCGGCGCCACCCCGGCCTGCCAGACTTGTCTGAAACCGGGGAACCCCGCGGGAGCGTTTTCCCCGCGAGGCGGCGGCTCCGACCTGTTTATCTACCCCAAAAATGCGGTGGTGGGATACACCCACACCCTGTCGCCCACCCTGCTGCTGGACATGCGCTATTCGGTCAACCGGCAATTGCTGAGCCGCCTCCCGCAGTCGGGCGGATTCGACCTGGTGGGACTGGGTTTTCCGCGGGAACTGGCCAGCAGTGTGTTCTATGCCGTTTTTCCGCCCATCAGCGTGCAGAACTATCAAGGCTTGGGCACCAATTCGAACGGCGACTACCTGCGGCGGGGTGACATCACGCACGCCGGGCAAGGCAGCATCACGAAAATGACGGGCGGCCATACGATCAAAGTCGGCGGCGACCTCCGCCTGTTCCGCTACTTCGATATTCAGGCTTCGGACATCACTCCGTCGTTCAGCTTCAACCAGACCTGGACGCAACGCGATCCGTTTGCGGCAAACGCACTGGAGGGTTGGAGCATGGCCTCCTTGCTGCTGGGTGCGCCCGCGAGCGGCAACAACCGGATTCCGGGTTCCGTGGCGGTTCAGTTCTTCTACACCAGCGGCTACATCCAGGATGACTGGCGGGTCAACCAGCGCCTGACGCTGAACCTGGGGCTTCGCTACGACTTGGAAACGCCCTTCACCGAGCGGTTTAACCGGACGTCGACCTTTGATCTGACGGTGCGGAATTCGGCCACCGCGCGGCTGCCGAGCGCCGTGGGCGGCTTGCAGTTTATGGGAAAAGATATCGCTTCCCGGTATCGCAACCCGGTCGACCGCAACAACTGGGGACCGCGCGTGGGCCTCGCCTACAAGATCCGCGACTCGCTGGTGCTGCGCGCCGCTTACGGCATCTTTTACCAGCCGTCGCTGGTGAACGGGTACGGCCAATTGGTGTTTGGGGCCTCCGGATACGAAGGGGAGACGCCGTTCGTCGCATCGATCGACGGCGGTCTGACACCGTACCGGTTCTTGCGCAATCCGTTCCCGGATGGCTTTAACCAGCCGGTAGGCAACGCGCTGGGCGCCGACACGCTGATCGGGCAGAACATCACCTCCCAATTGCGGGACATCGTGATTCCTTACAGCCAGCAGTACAACGTCGGCGTCCAGTACCAGATCCGGTCGTTCCTGCTCGACGTCGGGTATCTCGGATCGCACGGGGTGAAACAGGCGATCGACTTGCAGTTGAACCAACTACGGCCCGAGCAGTACAGCGCGGGCGCGGCTTTGAACAGCCAACTGCCCAACCCGTTCCTTGGCTTGGTCGACCGGGGACCGTTCGCGGCCGCCACGCTCAGCCGCGGTCAACTCGAGCGGCCGTTTCCGCATTTCACCGGGGTGCAGAACAACTACACCACCCAGGGCAGCATGAGCTACAACTCGCTCCAGGTGAAACTCGAGCGCCGCTTCGCCAATGGCATCGCGTTCCTTACCAACTACACGTGGTCGAAGAACATCGGCAACGTCGGGGAGCGCTACTGGCGTGGCGCGGGCGTGGCCAACATCTACAACCTCCGCGCCGAGCGGGGCTTGTCGCCCATCGATGTGCCGCACGTGCTGGTGCTCTCGTACTTATGGGAACTCCCGGTCGGCCGGGGCAAGCCATACCTCAACTCCATCCCCCGGGCCGTAGATCTTGTGCTCGGCGGCTGGCAGGTGAACGGCATCACCTCGTTCCAGAGCGGATTGCCGCTCCAGATCACCAACCCGGCCAACCAAATTGGTTTCGGCGCCGGCTCGCGTCCAGTAAACAACGGTCAGTCGGCGAAACTCCCCAAGGACCAGCGCACGCCGGACCGCTGGTTCAACCCCAGCGTCTTTTCGCAGCCCGCGCCGTTCACCTTCGGCAACACCTCCCGTTATTCGCCGGACCTCCGCGGCCGCGGCACCAACAACTGGACGGTGTCTTTCTTCAAGAACACACTAATTACCGAGCGCGTCAACCTGCAATTCCGCGCTGAGTTCTTCAACTTCTTCAACCACCCGATGTGGAACGATCCCGGCACCACGGTGGACACGCCGAACTTCGGCCGCGTGGTGGCCAAAAGCGGCAACCGCGAAGGACAGTTGGGTTTGAAGGTCATTTTCTGACGCGTTGAAACTTGCATCCATGCGAGGCGTCCGCCGCGCGGCAACCGTTTGCCGGCCGCCAGCGGACGCTTCTCCGGTATTTGGCCATCAACCAGACAGCCCCCAGGACATCGTCAATGTTTTCCCTCTTCCGGCTGAAAGCCCTGCTCGCGTGCGCGGCCCTCGCCCCCGCCGCGACGATCGAGATTCTCTCCGTCGAACCCACGGTCCTGTTCCCGAGGCAGGAGCCGCTGCGGCAGATCGCCTGGGTGCAGGCGCTGAACCGGGGCACCCAGCCGGTCGCGTGCGAGGTTCGCGTCCAACTGGAGGGCGCGGACACCGGGGACCGCGAGAAATTCACGCTGACGCCGGGCGTCACACGCGTGCGGGCGCTCGTTCCCGACCTATCGTCACCCCGCTCCGTCACGGTTTCGCTGGTGGAGAGCGGAGGGAACGTGCTCGCCTCGCGGGAGCAGTCCTGGCAGCCGCAGCGCCAATGGAAGGTCTACCTGATGAAGTCCTCTCACGAGGACTTGGGCTATGAAAACTACATCTTCCATAAGCAACGCGAAATCGCCACTTTCATCGATTTGGCGCGCGGATTCAGCGGCCCTGCCGATGGCGCCACGCCCAATGATCACTACATGATGGAGAGCCTGTTGTTCCAGCGTAACTACCTGGAAGAGCGCGCGGAGTCCGCCTGGCGCGAAATCGTGGAAAAGCACCTCAAAACCGGCCACATGGGCATCTTCGGCACTCCACACGGCGTCCACGCGCATTGGATGGATTACGAAGAACTGGCCCGCATGACCTACCCGGGCCGGCGCGAAGCCAAGGACCGCTTCGGGCTTGACCTGAAGACATTCCTTATCGTCGACAACCCCAGCATGTCCTGGGCGGGTTGCCAGGCGATTGCGGATGCGGGGTTCCGGTACATGGCCCGCTGGGGCCAGCCTTGGCGGACGGGGGGAAATAATGACTATCGCGCTACGATCTTGCCGGCCATCTTCTGGTGGGTGGCGCCCAACGGCAAGAGCCGCGTGCTCTACGGCTGGCGCAGCGGATATGGCATGAGTTTCTGGTTTGGCCAGGCGCGCGGCTATGGTGGCTTGCTGGAGCCGGGCGCCGACAATGTGAATCGCATCCTGAAGGACATCGAGTCCGGCGCCACGCTGGGGCCCTACCCTTACGATGCTTTGGTCAATCCCGAGTACACCGACCACGAAATCCCGTTCTCGAACGCCGGCGCGCTGCGCGAGTGGGCGAACCGTTACCGCTATCCGGAGATCCGCACGGACCATCCGGAACGGTTCTTCGAGTACCTGGAGCAAAAATACGGCGCGGAGATTCCGTCGCGGGCCGGCGACCTGAACAACTTCTCCGCCGACTACGCCTCCATCGACCCGGAATCGCAGGGGTGGAAACGGCGGGCGGCGCGGTTGTTGCCACTCGCGGAGGGCGTCGCGGCGCTGGCGAATCTGCTCGATCCCGCCTTTCTGCCTCCCGCGGCGCTGATCGAGCGCACCTTTACCCGGCTCTTCGACTACGACGAGCATTCCTGGCCGACTCTGCCCCGGGCGAACGACTTTCAGCTTTTCAACGCCCAGTGGGTGAAGCAGCATGAAGCTCGGCGCGCGCTCCGTGGCGCGGCGGAGGCGTTCGCCGTCAGCTTCCGCGCTTTCGCCAGGCAGATCCCCACGGGCGCCCAACCGGCGCTCGCGGTGTTCAACCCGCTCGCGCACGAACGCACGGACGTGGTGGAGGTGGAATCCGGGGTGGAAGGACTCGCCGATCCCGCCACGGGAAAGCCGGTGGCGATCCAAAAACTGCCGGACGGCAGGACAGTATTTATCGCGGAGCGCGTGCCGGCATTCGGTTACAAGGTGTACCGCATCGGCGCCGGCGGAGCGGCGCCCGCGGCCTCCCCCGCGTTGACCGCGGACGCGGACCGGTTGGCCAACCAGTATTACGAAGTCCGCTTCGACCGCGCCACCGGCACGATCCGCAGCATTTTCGACAAGGAACTGAAGCGCGAACTCGTAGATCAGAACGCCGCCCGCCGCTTCAATCAGATCGTCTACGTGCACAAGGATCGCGATCCGGATTTCTACCGGCGCCCTGGACCGCATCCCCAACCGGGCGATTTCGAGCACTCCCCGGCCGCGGCGCAGGCGCTGGAGGGCCGCGCCGGCCCGCTTCGCGCAGAGATGACCGCCCGGATCGAAGACCCCAAGATCGGCGGCCGCATCGCCCAGACCGTGATGCTGTACGACGGGCTGAAGCGGATCGATATCGTGAACGACCTGCGCGCGATCCGGGCGCTGTATTCCGACCGCTACGAAGACCGGTACCGCGACAACCTTTACTATGCGTTCCCGGTCCGGGTGGACAACTTCCAGGCGCGCGCGGAAGCGCCCGGCGGCGTAGTGCGCCCGTACCACGACCAGTTGCGCTGGGGATCGCACGACTACCTGATGGCGAACCGCTGGGTGGATGTCAGCAACCGCGAGTACGGCGTGACGATGGCGCCGGTCGAGGCGTTTACGATGAACTTCGGGGAGATCCGGTACAACCAGTTCTCGATCGACTACCAGCCCGCCAATTCCCATCTGTACAGCTACGCGTACTCCAACCGCATGGCCAGTTTGCTGGCCTTGCAGCCGGACGACTACAACGCCGCCACGGCCCTTGGCCAAGCCGCGGGCACGCTGGCCGCCATGGCGCGGGAATCTGAAATGGCTCCGCGCAGCCTCCCCATCGTCCGGGTGCAGGATCGCCTGGCTGCCCAGGGCGCGATCCTGGCGCTCTGAGCCATGACCCACCGCTCACTCCGCTGGGTGGTGGCCACGCTGTTGTTTGTCGCCACCGCCATCAACTACATCGACCGGCAGACGCTCTCCGTCCTGAGTCCGCTGCTGCGCCGCGAGCTGACTCTGACCGAACAGGACTACGCCAACGTGGTGACGGCGTTTCTGGTGCCCTACACGATCATGTACTCGCTGGGCGGGCGCTTCGTCGACCGGATCGGTGTCCGCCTGGGCGCGGCGCTCGCGGTCGCCTGGTGGTCGGCGGCGACCATGCTGACCGCGCTGTCCCGCAACGCCATCTCACTCGCGGCATTCCGCTTCTTGCTGGGAGTGGGCGAACCGGCTATCTTTCCGGCAGGCGTCCGGGCGTGCGCGGAATGGTTCCCGCCCAAGGAGCGCGCGCTGCCCACGGGTTTTTTCTCTTCGGGCAGCGCCGTGGGGGCGCTGATTGCCGCGCCGATGATCGCGTTGCTGACGCTGCACTTCGGCTGGCGCTGGGCTTTTGTGATTCCCGGGCTGATCGGCTTGCTCTGGCTGCCGTTCTGGTTCTGGGCGTACCGCCCGCCCGGCAGCGCGGACGGCGGCGGTCACCCGGCAGCCGCGGCCGTACCCGCAGGCGAATCCTGGGGGCGCCTGCTGCGGCGGCGCGAGGTTTGGGGACTGGTCCTGCCGCGGCTGGCCAGCGACCCGGTCTGGTATTTCTACCTGTTCTGGCTGCCGGACTACTTGCAGCGCGAGCGCCATCTGAATCTGACGGAGATCGCGTATTACGGTTGGATTCCTTTCCTGTTCGCCGACATCGGGGCGGTCGGAGGCGGGGCGCTGTCGGATTGGATGGTCCGGCGCGGACTGCCGGCCAGGCGCGCCCGGTTGCTGGTGCTGGCGGGCGTCGGCTGCCTGGCGCCGCTTGGCGCGCTGGTCGGATTAGTGCATTCGGTGGCGCTGGCGATCGCGCTGACGTGTCTGGCCACGCTGCTGAGCCAATGCTGGGCCGCGAACATCGCCACCTTGGCCGCCGATGTCTCGCCGGCGGGCTCTACGGGTACCGTGGTGGGAATGATGGGCACGGCCGGCAGCCTGGCCGGTGCGCTGTTTGCGCAACTACTCGGACTCGTCATTACGGCCTTGGGCTATCCCGCGGCGTTCATGCTGGCCGGCGCGTTGCACCCGGTCGCGGCTCTCACCGTCCACCTGATGCTCAGAGACCGCCAGTGACGCCTCGCGAAACCGTACCCGCCCGCCCTGCGCGTGAACGCCGCATACGCAGATAGATCAGCTCTATCTCAGTTCGCCGATCGTTTCGACGAGAGCCTCCACGTTCGCGAACGGAAACCCGCTGTCGATCTCGACATAGAACCAGGCGCCGCCTTCGGCCACGCGAAACTCCCGAGCCGCGCGCAGGACCGCGGCGCGGACTTGTTGCGGCGTGCCCTTGGTCAACAGGTCGCCGCGGTCCAGGTGCAGCGCGAGCGCCATCCGCAACTGGCGGCACTCCCGGGCCAGGGCCGCGGCGTCGTACAGGCTCAGTTGGGGCCACAGCGCATGGACGCCGAGTTCGGCCAGATCCTCCCAGATCGCGCGCGCCTGTCCGCAGGTGTGAAAGAAGACCTTCTTGCCCGCGGCGTGAATGGGTTCCATTAAACGCCGGTAGCGCGGCTTGAAGAAGCGCCGCCAAATCCTGGGCGACAGCATCATACCGGCCTGGGTTCCAAAGTCGTCGCCGAATTGGATCGCATCGACGCCGCGCTTCAGGTAGTAATCAATACATGCCGCTTCGTGCCGCTCCAGCAGGTCGGCCAGCGTGTGCAGTTGCGGGCTATCGGCGGCCAGGTCGACCAAGACGTCTTCAAAGCGCCGCAGGGCATGCATGCGCTCGAAGAGGCTGATCCAGCCGCTTTTGAGGAACCACGTCCGGCGGTGGCGCTCCGCCCGCTGGCGCTCGGCGGCAAAGGCTTCGCCCTCGGTCCGCGGCGGTGGAGGCGGGTGAAAACCGGCCAGCCGCGACCAGTCGTCCAGCGGACGTTCCACCGGGTGGCCGGCCACGCCGAAGATCAGGTGCTTCCAGAGCACGCCCCATTCGTCCCGGCGCAGTTCTTCATAGCGGCCCTGCGCATCCACCCAGCGGGGATCCGGCGCCGCCAGGGCGAACTCGCGCTCATCGCCGAAATCGCCCGGATACCGCGCGAACAGATCCAGCAGCTTCGCGCCGTGCTCATAGGTTCCGGCCGGAGAGGGGTGGTATTCGAGCGGAACCACATCCGGCGGTTGAAAATCAAGGGCGGCGAAGACTCGTTCGCGGGGCAGCACGCCCCATTTTCGCGCAGCCGCGCCGCCGCGGCGGGGTGAGATCGGCGGCGCTACTTGGTAGAATCCGTTTGGACAACGGCATGACTACCAGAAGGCAGATACTTCAAAGCGCCCTCGCCCCGATGATTGTTCCGAGCGTGGTGCTGGGCCAGCGGGCCGGCCACGTGCCGCCGAGCGACCGGATCCTGTTCGGCGGGATCGGCATTGGCGGGCGAGGCGCGCACGTGCTGAGCAAGTTGCTCAAGCTCCCCGAAGCCAAGTTCCTGGCGATTTGCGACGTGCGCAACGAGCGGCGGGAAACCATCAAGTCCACGGTGGACCAGAACTACGGCGACCGGGACTGCCGCATGTACGACGACCAGTTCGAACTGCTGGCGCGGCAGGACATCGACGCGGTGCTGATCGCCACCGGCGACCGCTGGCACACGCCGCTGTCGATCATCGCGGCACAGCACGGCAAAGATGTCTACTGCGAAAAGCCGTGCTCGATGTCGATCGAGGAGAGCTGGGCGCTGGCTGCCGCGTTCCGCCGCTATAACCGGCTCTACCAGGCTGGCTGCCAGCGGCGGAGCGGCGCCAACTTCGCCCTTTGCAAGGAACTGTTGAACGCCGGCGCGCTCGGCAAATTGCAGACCCTGTACGCCAACGTCGGCCCGTCGGTGAACTGGCCGCCGATTCCCAGCCGCGACTGGCTGGCGGGCGAGGATCCGCCTCCCAAGCAAGTGCTCGATTGGGACCGCTGGCTGGGACCCGCGCACTGGCGTCCCTACCATCCTTCTTACGTGCGCGGCGGCTGGCGCAACTACTACGACTTCCACGGCGGCGGGATCCTCGAATGGGGTTCGCACACCGTGGATCTTTGCCACTGGGCGGCCGGCTACGATCACACGCAGCCCGTGGAGTACGAACCCGTGGGCGGCAACACCGGACCTTACTCGGTGAATTGCAAGTACGCCGACGGCGTCAAGCTGGTGATGCGTGATAACGGCTGGGAAGGCGCGCTCAACACGGGCTCCTGTAGCTTTCGCATCGAAGGCGATCTGGGCTGGGTGGAGACCGGCGACCGGACGACCATCGAGTGCTCGGAAAACATCCGGCCGCTGTTGCGGCCCACCGAACCCGCCAGCCTCGCGCTCGAAAACCACGTGAAAGAGTTTGTCCGCTGCATCAAGACGCGCCAACAGCCGAGCGCGAGCGCCGCGGCGGCGGCCAATTCCCACGTGGCCTGCCACGCGGCGTTTATCGCGTTTCAGCGGGGCAAGACGCTCACCTGGGATCCGGCCCGCGGCGAGTTCACCAACGACGACGTCGCCAACCGCATGCGCGCGCGCTCCCTACGCGAGCCGTGGCGGATTTGAAAAGAGAGGAGACGCACCATGCAGCAAACCACCACCACGCCGGCGCCCGCGGCGGCGCCGGCAAAGCCAACGCCTCCGGCTCCTCCCCCCGAACTCCAGGAGGGCGCCATCGCCACCATGGACGGCGCGGGGCTCATGGGTATTTTGAAGGACCCGGGCTCGTCGGAGTTTCAAAAAGCCAAGGCGTGCGTGCGCATCGGGGAATTGGGAGTCAAGGAGGCCGTCCCCTTGTTGGCGGCCTTGTTGACGGATGAACATTTGAACGCGTACGCCCGTTACGGTCTGGAACCGATCGCCGATCCCTCGGCCGACGAAGCGCTGCGCGCCGCGCTGGGGAAACTGAAGGGCAACCTGCTCGTCGGCGTCATCAACTCGATCGGCAAGCGGCGGGACGCCAAGGCAAGCCCGGCGCTCGTCCGGCTGATGCGGGGACCCGACCCGGAGGCGGCCCGCGCCGCGGCGGCGGCGTTGGGCAGCATTGGCGGTCAGGCATCCGCCAAGGAGTTGACCGCGGCGCTGCCCAAGGCGAGCGGCGCGCTGAAGATGGCGGTGGCGGACGCCGCGCTCATTTGCGCGGAGCGGCTGCTGGCGGAGGGTCAACGCGAGCAGGCGCTGGCGCTCTACACGACGCTCAGCGGACCGGATACTCCCCGGCCGGCGCGCCTGGCGGCGATGAGCGGCATCATTCGCGAGGAAACCTCGACCGGCCGGCCGCGGTAGCCGCGCGGGCCTCTGCGCGACGCCAGCTCTTGCCCGGCCGCGCCCCTTCGCAGCGCGGCGGTGGCCGTTCCTGATAGACTGCGAAAACTACGCTTGCGATGCTGAGGATGCGCTTGTTTCCGCTCGCCTGTGCCGCGCTGGGCGCGTTCGGCCAGCCGAACACGGCCGAGTACTTCGAAAACCAGGTCCGGCCCGTGCTGGCCGAGAAGTGCTACTCCTGCCATGCGGAAATGAATACGGCGGGGCTGCGCGTGGATTCGCGCGAGGCGCTGCTGAAGGGCGGCAACCGCGGCGCGGCGCTTGTCCCAGGAGACGCGGAGAAGAGCCTGCTGGTGCAGGTGCTGCGCCACACGCACGACCGCGTCCGGATGCCGCCGCAGGGCAAACTGCCGCTCGCGCAAGTGGAGGCCATTGCGGATTGGGTGCGCGCCGGAGCGTACTGGCCGCCGAAGGAAACCGCCGCGCTGCGCAAGTCCGCCGAACCGGAGCCCACGCCGGAACAAAAGAACCACTGGGCGTTTGGGCCGCTGCGCCCGCCGCCGGGCGCTTCCCTCGATAGTCTGGTGCGGGCGCGTCTGCGGAAGGAAGGGCTGACGCCGAATCCTCCCGCGCCACGGGAGGTTTTGATCCGGAGGCTGAGCTACGACCTCACCGGGCTGCCCCCGTCGCCCGAGGAGGTAGCGCGGTACGCCACGGATCCGCGCCCCGACGCCACTGCACGGCTGGTGGACCGGTTGCTGGCCTCGCCGCACTTCGGCGAACGCTGGGGACGCCATTGGCTGGATGTGGCGCGCTACGGCGAGGATGATTACACCGGCACCCAGCCCAAACCGTACGCCAACGCCTGGCGCTATCGCGATTGGGTGGTGAACGCCTTCAATCGCGACCTGCCCTACGACCGCTTCGTCAAAGCGCAAATCGCCGGCGACCTGTTGCCGGAAGGCGAGCGGGACGTCGGCGGGCTGGGATTGTTCGGGCTGGGTCCTTGGTATTACGGCATTGCGCAGCCCGTGCAAGCCCGCGCGGACGAGCGGCACGACCGGGTGGACATGGTGACGCGGGGCTTTCTCGGGCTCACCGTCGCGTGCGCCCGCTGCCACGACCACAAGTACGACCCGGTCTCGATGCAGGACTACTACGGCTTGGCCGGGGTGTTCGCCAGCACGAAGTATCAGGAATACCCGCTGGCGCCTCCGGAACAGGTGGCGGAGTACAACGCGGCGCAACATCGGATCCAACGGGCGGAGAAGGCGCTTGACGAGTTCCGCGACCGGCAAAGCGAACAGCTCGCGGAGATCCTGGCGCGGCAGGCAGCGCGATACCTGCTGGCCACCGCCGAGACCACGGCGCAGGACGCCGCGGAGACGGCGGCGCGGCGGAATCTGGACCGCGAACTGCTCGAGCGGTGGATCGCGCTGGCGGCGAAACAGGATCAGCCGCTGCTGACGCCCTGGCAGAAGGCTTCCGCCGCGGACCGGGAGCGCCTCGCGGCGGAGTTTCAGGATCAACTGCTCCGCATTCTGGAAGACAAGAAGGCGCTCGACGAAGAGAATCGCATCCTGGTGGCGAAGGCCAAGCCGCCGCGCACCGCCGGGCGGCGCCGCACCATCCTGCCCGGCAATTACGACTCCGAAGACGACTTCAACCCCGGCGCGGACGTGCCGACCCGCTCGCTCGAGCGGGACCGGTACGTGCTTTGGCGGGCGCTGTTCGCCCCCAAGGACGGCGTGCTGCGCTTCGACGGCGATAAGATTGAACGATTTCTGCATGGCGAGTGGCGGACGCACCTGGATCAGCTCAAACGGGAAGTGGAAGAGGCCCGCAAGGCCTCGCCGCCGGCGTACCCATACGTCATGGGCGTGGCGGAACACGAGCAACCCATCGACCTGAATCTGAACGTGCGCGGGAATCCGCAGGAGCTGGGAGAGATCGTGCCCCGGCGGTTCCTGGCGGTGCTGGGCAAGGCGGACCTGCGCCAGGGCAGCGGCCGCCGGCAACTGGCCGAGGCCGTCGTGGCGCAACCGCTGGCGGCGCGGGTGATGGCGAACCGCATCTGGCTGCACCTGTTCGGCGCGGGACTGGTCCGGACGCCTTCGAATTTCGGGTTTACCGGCGACCGGCCGGCGCACCCGGAGCTGCTCGAATACGTGGCGGCGAGACTGGTCGCGGCGCGCTGGTCTATGAAGCAGTTGATCCGGGAAATTGTGCTCTCGGAAACCTATCAGGCCTCCAGCGAACCGCACGCCGAGAACGCGCGGCGCGATCCCGACAACCGCCTGTGGTGGCGGGCTAACCGGCGGCGGCTGGACGCCGAAGCGCTGCGGGATTCCCTGCTGGCGGCCGCCGGGCGGCTCGACGGCGCCGTGGGCGGACCTTCGGCGGAGCTGGATGACAAGCTGCTCCGGCGGTCCATCTATGCCCGCGTGGGCCGCTTCCGGCAGGAACCCACGCTGGCGCTGTTCGATTTCCCCAGCGCCAGCATCACCAACGAGCAACGCGTGGTGACCAACGTGCCCTTGCAGCGGCTGTTCTTCTTGAACAGCGAGTTTGTGATGGCGCAGGCGGACGCGCTGGCCGGGCGGCTGGCGGGCGCGGGCCCGGACCCGGAAGCGCGGGTCCGGGAAGCCTACCGGCTTCTGTTTGGGCGCGCGCCGGCCGCCGAGGAACTGCGCCTGGGAAAGGCGTTCGCCGCCGAAGCGGGTCCGGAGGCGTGGAGCCAATACGCGCAGGTGTTGTTCAGCTCGAACGAATTTTCTTACCTGGACTGACGCAAATGCCTTTGCCTGGAATCCCTCGCCGCGCCGCGCTCGCCCGGATGGGCAGCGGCTTCGGGTTGCTGGCCCTCGAACGGCTGCTGGCTGCTTCGGCAAGCCCCTTCGACCCGAAACCGCCGCACTATCCGGCCAAGGCGAAAAACATCATCTACCTGGTGCTCAACGGGGGGTTGTCGCAGGTGGACTCCTTCGATCCAAAGCCCGCGCTGGACAGATACCACGGCCAGCCGGTGCCGGGGGGCGCGCCGCAAACGGAAAGCTCCGTCGGCAGTCTGATGCGCTCGCCGTTCTCGTTTCGCAAGTACGGGCAGAGCGGCATCGAGGTGAGCGAGCTGTTTCCGCGAATCGGCCAAAGGATCGACCGCTTCGCCGTGATCCGGTCAATGCACACCAACGTCCCGAACCACGAACCGTCGCTGTTCATGATGAACTGCGGCGCGATCCAGCCGGGACGCCCGTCGTTGGGATCGTGGCTGACGTATGGCCTGGGAACGCTGAACCGGAACCTGCCGGGATTCGTGGTGCTCTGTCCGGGAACGCCGGTGGTGGGGCCGCCACTTTGGGAATCGGCGTTTCTGCCCGCGGTGTACCAGGGCACCTACTTTCAAAACACCGAAATCGACCCGAAGAAGCTGATCCGCTTCATCGAGAACGGGCGGCATGACCAGGCTGTGCAGCGGCGGCAACTCGCGCTGTTGCACGCGCTCAACCGCGAGCACCTGCGGGCCCGGCACGGAGATTCGCAGCTCGAAGCGGCCATCGAGACGATGGAGACCGCCTTCCGCATGCAAACTGAAGCGCCCGAGGTCTTTGACATCCGCAAGGAAAGCGAGGCCACGCGGGCGCGTTATGGCGACAGCGATTTTGGACGCGGGTGCCTGCTCGCCCGGCGCCTGGTGGAGGCGGGCGTGCGGATGGTGCAAATCTACTTCGGCAACAGCCAGCCGTGGGACGCGCACGAGGACATCCTAAGCCACCGCAGGCTGGCGGCGCAGGCGGATCCGGCGATCGCGGCGCTCGTCGATGACTTGCACGAGCGGGGCCTGCTGCCCGAGACGCTGGTGGTGATGGGGACGGAATTCGGCCGCACGCCAGCCGTGCAGAACAGCTCGACCCTGAAACTGCACAACGGCCGGGACCACAATTCGTTAGGCTATTCCATCGCGCTGGCGGGCGGCGGCATCCGGGGCGGCTGCGTCCACGGAGCCACGGATGATTTTGGCTACCGCGCCGTCGAAAAACCCGTGCACGTGCATGATCTCAACGCGACCCTGCTGCACCTGATGGGCCTGGACCACACGCGGCTGACGTATCACTACTCCGGACGCGACTTCCGGCTGACGGACGTCCACGGCCACGTCGTCCGGGAATTGCTCGCCTAGAGGGGTCCACGCCGAGCCCCCCGGCCGGTATGTCCCGTTACATCGAGATCCGGAGAATCTCGGCCGCGATCCGGCTGAACGCCAGACTGATGCCGTCCGCCGAGGGCGAATAGATGTACATCCCCGTCTGCTTCGTCCGGTCGTAGTTGTCCGCCAGGGGGTCGTTGGCCACCCGCCGCAGCAGCGCGTCCACAACGTCGCCGAACCCGACCGAATAAATCACCGGGTTCAGTGTGGCGTCGTTGCGGATGCGGATGGCGGCATTATCCAGCGCATTGATGCTGGCGCGCTCGACGTTGGACGGATTGAGCGCGATCTTGCGGCCCACCGGGGGATAGTTATAACTGCGGTGGGTGGTGCTGTTCAGTGACGGGGCGCCGCCCCACCCCGTCCGCGTGTAGTTCCCGTAATAATCGTAGTCGGGGATGTAGGATACATCGAGGTTCACCGTGTTGGTGCCCGACGTCCGAAACGAGCAGTTGTTATAAGCGGACGTGGTCAAAACTCCGGGATCGGTTGGGCGGGGATAGCCGGTGGACACCCAGCCCCATAAGCCACGTACAGGATTATCCGGGGTGATGACGCCCACCTTGTCATCCCGGTTCGAGCAGGGACTCATCGCCGACTGGCCGCTGCCCGGAGGATCCGGATAGTAAGGAGATTTGCGGATCGGCCAACTGGCGGTCAGGGTGTTCGGCTGGCCGTCGGTGAAGAAGAGGATGACATTGAGCACGCCGGGGTCGTTCAAACGCCGGAGTTCGTTGTAGCCCACCGAAAGCCCCTGCGCGCCGCCGGTCCACCCGCTGCAAACCATGGCGTTCATCACCGTGCGCACCAACTGTTTGAAATTTGTGTTGGTGGCGGGGACGTCCGGCCGGGAGGCGACGGCGAACGTCGCCAGGCCCAGGTAATCGTTGCCTTCGGAAAACTTCTCCGCAAAGCCAATGGTGGCGGCTTTTACCGCGCCGCAGGCGCCTGCCGTCTCCAGCGACCCGGTGCGGTCAATCACCAGCATGATGTTGACATCGCGGCGCGAGGTCTGGCCCATCGCCGCCACCGGCGTCCGGTCGAACCGGAGCAGCCGCAGAAAATAGAGCGGCGCCTCTACGCTGGCGTTGATGGTCACGGTGCGGGTCCGGTCCATCGTCTGATTCACGTCGACGTTGATGGTGGGTCCGGCCGCGGACGTCAACAGGTACCCTCGGGGAAAGTTGGCGTTGAAGTATTTAAGCGAGGTGGCGACAGCGCTGTCCCTCTGGGCGGAGAAGTCGCCGCCGCGCGACAGCGACCGCGCGCCCGCCAGCGCGCCGGCGTCCACCGCCGCCGACAATCGCGCCTTGACGAAGTAAAGCAACACCACGTCCACCGCCAGGCCCGTGATGGGAAAGATGGCGACGCTGGACATAATGAACAGCAGCAGGACGAATCCGCGCCGCCGCTGGGAAGGTAGTCGGTGTGTCATGCTCATCTCCTCCCGGTTAAAAGATCGAGTAGGCGTAGATGCCCCGCGCGCCGCCGAACAGATCCGACGTTTGCAGGTAGCACTCGACAACATACGCCACGTCGCCGCGTTCGAGGTTGATCAGGTCGAGGATTCGGCTGGCCTGGGCGCCGGGGTCCTTCAGATAATCCTTGACCGTGCTGTCTTCCTGAATCAGGTTGGCCGCGGGAGTGCCGAAGTTGCTGGCGCGCAGTCCCTCGTTGCCCACCGTGGTGCGGAACAAGAACACCGCCTGGTCTTTGTTCCGGCAGTCGGCGTCGCTCAGGTTGGCGGCCTGGCAATCCTCGGCGAACACTTTGGTCACCTGGGACAGGATGACCACGCCGTTGCCGCCGTTCAGCGTCATACCCGTGCCCTCAGCCAGCCGCACGACCAGATGCTGGTTGCAACTGGTGACGTCGCCGTCGACGCAATTCCGCTTGCCGAAATCCACGCCTTTGGCGAACATGTGCGCGGTGTCGCGGGCCACCTGGCTGGCCTGAATGCCCCGGCCGAGCGTGATGCCTCCGAATACGATGCCAAGCATTAACGGCACCGCCACTACGCTCGAGAGCGCGAATTCAATCATGACGTTGCCGGACTCACGGCGGCTGTTTGGATGCCTCATCGTGCTGCCCTCCTCAAAACGCCGGCAGAATGCCGCCGCGTGGCGCTTCCATCAGGTCCGACGAGCGCGCGCGGATCACCAACGGGTTTGAGCGGCCGCTGTTGCCTCCTGGTTCGGCCTGCAAAGGGGCCATCCAGCCCCAGCGAAAACAGTCACTGCCATCGGCTTTTTCGCAGGGCGAAATGGTCACCTCGACAATGTTGCCTGCCGCGTTCCTGCCCGCACCGGTGACTTCGGCGTGCGTCGACGGGTTGTAAAACTTGATGGAGATCTTCTCCAGCCCCGAGGCCCCGCTCAGAAAACCCATGGCGTGATCCTGCACCACTTTCTTAATCGATTGACTCGGGGTCATCGAGCCCAACCCCCGTTGGGTGATGGCGAAGCGAACCCCTTCTCGCGCCGCATGTTTAAACGTGCCCTGGATAAAGAACAACACCGAATAGTCGATGATGGCGTACAGCAGCGCGAAAAACGGCAACATCACCAGGGCCGCCTCCACCGCCGCCGAACCGCGCCGCTTGTCGTCCTGTCGAATCCTTGGCCGGACCATCCGTGTTCCTCCGGTTGTTTTCTCCGCGCGCACTGCGCCGCTGGGAGAAACGTCAACCTCATTCTAGGGACCGGTCGGTTATGGATCAATCGGGTTTAAGTTCTACAAGTGCTAAGGAATTCCCTGTTTTTGTCCTACGAACCATTCCGCCCCGCCGCTTCTTACAATATCGGTATGTTTTTGATTTTCCTTACGTTGGTGCTGGCGCTTCCCGCCGCAGCAGTACCCGTCCCTGTCATCTTCGACACCGACATCGGCAACGACATCGACGACGCTTTGGCCTTAGCCATGCTCCACGCGCTGGAAAGCCGGGGCGAAGTGCGGCTCCTGGCAGTGACGATCACCAAGGACTGCCGGGCAGCGGCCCCGTTCGTGGATCTGGTGAACCACTTCTACGGCCGCCCGGGCATTCCGGTCGGCGTGGTGCGGGGGGGGAAAACGCCCGGCGACACCCCGATGATCCAGCTTCCGGTGGACCGCCGACGGCCTTCGGGTGAATTTGTGTACCCGCGCCGTCTGGCGGCCGGCGCCGACGCGCCCGCGGCGGCCGACGTCCTTCGCCAAGTCCTGGAATCACAACCGGATGGGTCCGTGGTGATCATCCAGGTGGGCTTCAGCACCAACCTCGCCCGCCTGCTCGAGGCGCCCGGTGGCCGCCAACTGGCGGCGCGCAAGGTCCGGCTGCTCTCCCTCATGGGCGGCGCCTTTCCCGCGGGCAAGCCGGAATACAACATCAAGATGGATATCCCCTCCGCCCAAAGGGTCTTCGCGGAGTGGCCCTCCCCGATCGTGGCCAGCGGATTCGAAATCGGCGAGTCCATTCTGTACCCCGCCTCCAGCATCGAAAAGGACTTCGCCTACGTGCCGGATCACCCGATTGCCGAGGCGTACCGTGCTTACCAAAAGATGCCCTATGACCGGCCAACCTGGGATCTCACCTCTGTGCTGTACGCGGCGCGCCCACGAGGGAAGTATTTCGGTCTGTCGGCCCCGGGGCGGATCGTCGTGGATGACGAGGGCCGCACCCGGCTGGAGCCGCAGCGCCGGGGTCCGCACCGCTTTCTGACCGTGTCGGCGGCGCAGCGCAAGCGAGTCCTGGCCACCTTCATCGAACTGGCGAGCCAGCCTCCCAGCCGCCGATGATAGGATGGAGAAAAGAGAACAACGCATGGTAACTGCCGCGTCCAAGCCTGCTGCTGGCCCGATGGCCTGGTTGCCGGCCGTATTGCTGGGGTGGCTGATCCCCGGCGGCGGCCACTTTCTGCTCCGGCGGCGCGGCCGCGCCTGGATGATCTCGCTCAGCGTGATCCTGATGTTCCTGTTCGGGCTATTTATGCGCGGAGCGTTCTTCACCCCGCAGACGGGAGACCTGCTGACCACGCTGATCAATGTCGGAGGCTTCGTTGGCAACCTCTGCACCGGCTTGCTGTACTTTCTGGCCACGTGGCTCGGCTACGACCAACCGGACTTGGCCGGCCATGTCCACGACTACGGCACCAAGTTTCTGGTTTCGGCAGGCCTGCTGAATATCCTCGGCATGGTGGACGCCTACGAAATCGCCTCCGGAAAGAAGGACTGATGCCGAAAGTCAATCTCAGCCACTTTGAGGCGGCGATTCTCTTCGCATTGTTTGCGTCCGTCGTCATGGCCATTACCAGCAAGCGCACCGACAAAGAGCGGCTTTACTACGGTCTGTATCTGTTTGGTTGTTTTGTAGCCACGTTGATCGGCTTGGCATGGGTCATGAAGCTCGGCCACGGTTAGGAACCGTTCCGGAACGTTTACGGGCGATGCCCGGCTGCGGGATTAGCATGAACACATTGAGCCGCGGCGAGGCCATTTCTATGCCGCTCCGCATCCCCCGCCGCGTGTTCCTGGCGCTGGCGGCCGCGCGGCACGCCTGGAGCGCGGACTTGTTTCTCGACGAGTGGCTGTCCGTCGCCAACCGGCTGATCAACACCCCCCCGGAATCCTACCCCTGGAACTGGGGGGAGGGCGTCCAGTGGATCGGTCTGATGAAGGCGTATGAGCGGAGCGGGGATCCGCGTTACCCCGATTATCTGGAACGCTGGTTCTCCGCCTACCTTGCCGAGGATCTCCCGCGCCTGTTGCGCGACGGGTTGCAACGGCCGCCGACCAAGCCGGGCTACTGCGGCCATTGGAGCCCGGCGGCCGCGGCCGCACTTCTGTTCGAAGCCCGCCGCAAGCCGGCCTATCTCCGCATGGCGGTCCAGGTGGCCGACTACATCGAGCATCACGCCGAAAGAAGCCCCGAACGGGCGCTAGGACACTGGACCGGCAGCCACCAGCTTTGGGTGGACACGCTGTATATGGCTTGTCCGCTGCTGGCGGCTTTGGGCCGGATCCAGCGGCGTCCGAAGCTGATCGACGACGCCGCCCACCAGATTCTGGTGTATGCCGCGCATCTCCAGGATCCCGCCACCGGCCTGTTCGCCCACATGTGGGATTGGAAGATGAACGTGCGCACGCGCGATCCCTGGGGCCGCGGCAATGGCTGGGTGCTGATGTCCGCCGCCGACACGCTCGAGGCGATGCAGAAGTCGGACACTCATTGGGCTTCGGCGGCGTCCGTCGTCCAGCGGATGGCGAAAGGCCTGCTCGAATACCAGACCGCTTCCGGCCTCTGGCACACGGTTTTGGACGACCCGGCCAGTTACCCCGAGATTTCGGCGACGTGCATGATGGTCTACGGCTTCCTGAAACTCGCCCGGCTGGGGATTCTCGATGAGCCCTGCCGGGAGGCCGCCCTGCGCGCCTGGACCATGGTCAATCGCCAGAATGTCCGCGAGGGCCAAGTGTTGGGCGTATCCGCCGGCACCGATCCCGGCACGCGCGACGACTACAAAAAAATCCCTCTTGGCACGCAGACCTGGGGGACGGGCGCGTACCTGCTGGCGGGCAGCGAGGTGCACCGGTTGGGTGCGAAGACCGCGCCGCGGGACCGTTATTAGGGCAAGCGGTCGGCGCTTAGCGCTTGCGCGATCAGCTACAAGCGGAAGAGGGCCCGCAGGCAAGAGTGAACGCTGATCGCGGAAACTCCCGCCAGCAACCTCGGCCCGCGGCGCGCGGAGCGCTGGAATTCGCCCTGCCCATCGGCGAGGAGAGGACTCAGCAAGAAAAGACCAAACCCGGCGCCAAGGCGGGCAAAAACACCGGGGGAAATGGCAGCGAAAAGTCTCCCGTATTCCGCCTCGGGCCGGGCTTGGCGACAGGGCCGGTTTCACAGAGGCTACTCCCGGACAGTTCCCGTCACTCTTTTGGATGCCGCTCGTTGCCGGCCCGTTTCCTGACTGCGCCACGCGGCGCCCGCTTTCGCTCGGCTTAAACGAGCTCGTGAAAGGGGCGGCCCTGCGATTCCGCCACCCCGCGGTAGGTCACTTTTCCCTGGTAGATGTTCACGCCCAGCCGGATCGCCGCGCTGGCGCGGATGGCGCGCTCGACGCCTTGATTGGCGATCTCGAGCAAATAAGGGAAGGTCGCGTTGGTAAGCGCGATGGTCGAGGTGTGGGGCACCGCCGCGGGCATGTTCGACACGCAATAGTGCAGCACGCCCTCCTCGTAGTACACCGGATTGCTGTGCGTTGTGGGCCGCGACGTTTCGAAACATCCGCCCTGATCGATCGCGACGTCCACCATCACCGCGCCCTGTTTCATGGCGGCCAGGGTCGGACGCCGCACCAGGCGCGGCGCGGATGCCCCAGGCACCAGGACCGCGCCGATCACTAGGTCAGCCAGTTTCAGCGTCTCGTGGATGGTCCATTGATTCGAGGCCAGCGTGACCACCTGCCCGTTAAAAATATCGTCCAACTGCCGGAGGCGATTGAGGCTGCGGTCAATGATGGTGACGTGCGCGCCCATGCCGACCGCGACCTTGGCGGCGTTGGTTCCGACGACCCCGCCGCCAATGATGGCGACGTTGGCGGGCGCTACTCCTGGCACGCCGCCCAGCAGTACGCCGCGCCCGCCGTTGGGCGCTTCCAGGTACTGCGCGCCGATCTGCACCGCCATCCGCCCCGCCACTTCGCTCATGGGCGTCAGCAGCGGCAGCGAGCGGTCCGCTTCCTCGATGGTTTCGTAGGCAATGCCGGTGATCCCGCTGTCCAGCATGGCCTGGGTCAACTCGGGCAGCGGCGCCAGGTGCAGGTAGGTAAACAGCGTCAAATCGCTCCGGAAATAGCGGTATTCGACCGGTTGGGGTTCCTTGACTTTGACGATCAAGCCGGCGGCCTTCCAGACCTGTTCCGCCGACGGGACAATCACGGCGCCGGCGGCGGCATATTCTTCGTCGGTGAACGAACTGCCCGCTCCGGCAAGGGTCTCGACAAACACCTCGTGGCCGGCCTCTCGTAGCGCAGTCACTCCATGGGGCACCAGGGCGACGCGCGACTCATGGTCCTTGATTTCCTTCGGAACGCCGATTCGCATGGAGAATCCTTCTGGTATGGAAATGATCGGAGGGTCCTGATTGCACCCTCAGTATAGCGCCGCAGTCATTTTGCGCCCGCCGCCGGGGTGCGCGATACTCAAGGCAGTTTTGGGCGACACGATTTCCATCGAATTCCCCGCTGCCGCGGCCGAACGCGAGGGGTTGATTGCGGACCTGTGGGAAGCCGGCTGCACCGGCATCCTGGAGACGGATTTGCCCGAAAACGGCGTGTGGCTGCGGGTGTTCTTCGAGGAGCCGGCGCCGGCGGCCGCGCGGCGCCTGCTGGAGCGGCGCGGAGCGCGCCTGGTCCGGCACGAAGCCAAAGATTGGGTGGCGGTCTCGCGCGCCCTCTGGGAGCCGTTTCCGGTGGGCGATCGCTTCTACCTGGTGCCGGAGTGGCGCGACGATCCCGCGCCGCCGGGCCGGTGGGTCATTCCCTTCAACCCTGGCTTGGCCTGCGGCACCGGCGCGCACGAGGCCACCCAACTGTGTTTCGAGGCGCTGGAACGGTACGTAAAACCCGGGACGCGCCTGCTGGATGTCGGCTGCGGCTCGGGCATTCTGTGCATTGCGGCCTCTTTGTTGGGCGCGGCGAACGTGGTGGGCTGCGATACCGATCCGCAAGCCGTGGAGATCGCCCGCGCCAATCTGTCACGGGCCGGCGTAGCCGGGGAAATCGTGCTGGGTTCGGCCGCCGCCGCCCCCGCGGCGTCCTTCGATCTGGCTGTTTGCAATATCAGTCCGGAGGCGGACATCGCGCTGGCGCCGGAATTGGCGCGGGCGCTGGCGCCCGGCGGCGTCGCGGTGCTGTCCGGCTTCGAGACTCCCGAACTCGGCCAGGTGCTTTCGGCGGTGGCGGCGCTGGGCTATTCGATCCTCGAGGAGCGCCAGAAGGGCAATTGGTGCGCGATTGCCTATGCCCAGGCCAGCGGCGGCGCCGGATAAGCGCCGCGCGCCTCTTCAAACCGCTCGCCCACCTCCAAAAGCAGCTCTTCTTCGTAAGGGCGGCCGACGAGTTGAATTCCGATGGGCAGGCCTTCGCTGGTTTGGCCCGCTGGCAGGGTCAGGGCCGGAAAGCCCAGCAGGTTGAAGGCGGCCGAAGGCGCCATGGCGTCCAGAAAGGCCAGCGGGCCGTCCGGCGTTTCCCACCGGCGCTCACCGGGCCGCCACGCCGCCACGCCGCAGGCCGGCAGCAGCAACACGCGCGTGTCGCGCATCCGCCGCAGCAGGCCGGCGCGCAATTTGTCGCGCGCGGCAAACGCCTCAAGGATCTCCACCGCTGTCGGCGGCGGCTCCGCCCGGCCTTGGTCTACCAATTCCCGCCCGAGCGGGTGCAGCTCCGCCGCATGCTCATCCACTACGGGCCCCAGCACCTGGGCGAAGAGCCTGCCAAAAAAGAACCACCACAAGCGCGGGGCCCGCTCGATGGGGCGCAGATCGAAGGATTCCACCGCGAACCCCGCGGTCTCCAGGTGTTCCGCCGCCGTCCGGACCGCCGCGCGGATCTCGGGTTGCGCCGGAATGCCCGGGAAATGCTCCGCCATGCCGATGCGGAGGCCGTCGGCTTCGGGAGTGCGAAGGGGCACGGGCGCCGAAAAGGGATCCTGATCGTCGTGGCCGCACAGCGCGGCGAACAACAACGTCAGGTCGCGCGCGTGGCGGGCCATCGGTCCGGCCACCCCGAGCAGGCCCCCAGGGTGCCCGATCTCCGGGAAATGCCCCGTGGCGGGAACGCGTCCGGGCGTAGGCTTGAGGCCTGCAATCCCGCAGCAGTGGGCCGGAACGCGAATCGATCCGCCGCCGTCACTGCCAATCCCGCCCGCCGAACACAGCGCCGCGATGGCCGCCGCCTCGCCGCCGCTGGATCCCCCCGCCGTGCGCTCCGGATTCCAGGGATTCACCGTGCGGCCGGTGATCCAGTTCTCGGTTTCATAGTGGTAAAGAAACTCGGCCGTGTTGGTCTTGCCCAGGATAATCGCCCCGGCGGCGCGCAGGCGGGCCACCGCCGTAGCGTCGCGCGCAGCCCGGTGATCGCGCCGGGTCCGGCTGCCGCACCAGGTAGGAGAACCCGCGATGTCGAAGCTGTCCTTTACGGTGACGGGCAATCCGGGCAGCAGCCCGATGGCCTCGCCTCGCGCCAGCCGGGCTTCGGTTTCCCGCGCCGCCCGGCGCGCCTCGTCGGCGTAGACGCGCACCATCATGCGCAGCCGCGGATCCAACCGTTCAATCTGCCCCAGGTGGGCGTCCACGAGTTCCACGGGCGAGATCTGGCCGTCCCGAACGAGCGACGCCATCAGCACAAGCGAGGAGCGGATGGGCACCACCCCCCAAGCTACCATGCGCCGCCCAACAGGCGGCGATACAGCCGGCTCTGCCGCCGGGCGATCTCATCCCAGCCAAAGCGGGCGGCCACGGCGCGCCGCGCCGCCTGCTCCGCAGCGAGGCGCGCGTCCTCGTTTTGCAGAAAAACGGTCACCGCGCCGGCGAACGCCTCGGCATCGCCGGCCAGCGCCACTCCCGATTCCGGACCCAAGTCGAGACCGTTCACCCCCGCCGGCGTGCTGACCATGGCCTTGCCCATCGCCATCGCCTCCAGCACTTTGATGTTGGTGCCCGCCGAAGCCACCAGCGGAACAATCACCACCGCCGCGCGCCGGTAGGCGGGGCGCACGTCGGCCACAAATCCTTCCAGCTCGATTCCCGGTTGCGACAAGTCCACGCACACACGGTCCCGATAGCGGTCCAGGAAGTATGCGGGCGTCCGCCCGGCAATCACATGGAGCACCGGGTGGAGAGGTTCGAGCCGCGGCCAAACGCGCTTCAGAAAGAATTCGAGACCCAGCAGATTGGGCAAGTGCCCGAACGATCCGATGAAGAGCAGCCTTCCCGGCTCAGGTGGTTCCGCGGCAGGCCGGAACCGTTCCAGGTCGACGCCGTTCTCGATCACCTCGGCGCGGGCGCCGCGCACGCGGCGGCGGTCCTGTTCCGACATCACGGCCACTGCGTCGACCTCGCGCCAGGCCTGCGTCTCGAACCGCCGCCAGCGTTCCAGTTGCCGCCGGGTATCCCAATCCGGCTCGAGCCGCAGCATTTGCTCGTACAGGTCGAACGTGATGTCGTGCTCCACCAGGAGGGTCCGCGCGGGCCGCGCCGCCGCGGCGTATTGGGCCATTTGGGTGAATTCCAGTTGAACCAGGCCGGGCCGCCACACCCGGACCGCCTGCCGCAGCGCGGCGCAAAAGGCCGGCGAGGCGAATTCTTCCACCGTGTCCGGACGCACCGACGGTGGCAGGTTGTGCTTTCCGCGCCGCAGCACGTAGATCACCTCCGCGCAAACCTCGAGCAGTTCCCGAGGAGGGGAAGCCCACTCGGTGACGAAGCAGATGAGCACCTGGGTGAACTCGCCCGCCGCCCTGCGCATCAGGTTGTAGATCCGCACCGCCGCCCCGTGGGCGAGCGGATAAGGCGGGTAAGGAGAGGCGATCATCACCACTGGGCGGCCGCCCGGCGCCCGGCCGGGAAACACCGCCACCTGGCCGCTGCCCAACGCCAGGATTTCTTCTTCGCCGGCGGGCTCCGGGGGAGCGGGCTTCCACCACCAGGGAGCGCGCCAGACCCGCGTCAGCGCTGGCAGCGCCTCCGCGTGTCCCGCGGCCGCTTTCAGATGCAAGCGGCGCAACGCCTCCCGCCACAACCTCCAGAACAGATCCGGATGCGCCACCGCGCGGCACAGAAAGCGCAGATAGTTCACCTCGAGCGCCTCGGCCAGTTGGGCGGCGGAATAATACCGCGCCGTCGTGGCGCGGTGCCGGTGCTCGACGCGGGCCGCGGCGCAGAAGACGCTCGGCCAACCCCGCAGCCAGGCGCGATAACCCAAGTCCAGATCCTCGACGTAGGCCGGCTCGAACGCTTCGCCCGCGCCGCCCAGGGCGCGCAGCTTGCGCGTGTCGTAAAGCGAGCAGCCGCCGCTGCCATACAGGACGAACGTGCCGTCTTCGCCCGCCAGCGGCTCTTCGCACCGGACGGGGAAGTCAGCCGGGCCTTCCCGCGCCCAAACGGCTTTGCCGGTTTCCTCGCGGCGTTTGCCGGCCTCAAAGAAGATCTGGGCGGTCGCGCAGAACAGATCGGGGACTTTCTGAAAGGCGGCGTCCAGGGCGGCGAAGAATCCCGGGTAGACCCGCATGTCGTTATTCAGCAGGCAGACGCGGGCGAATCGCGCCTGGCGGATCCCCCGGTTGACCGCGCGCGCAAACGACAGGGGTTCGGTGGAGCATTCCACCCGGACCCCGGGAAAACGCTCGCGCAGCAGTTCCACCGTACCGTCCTGCGAGCCGTTGTCCACCACGATCACCTCGGAGGCCTCCGGCAGATCCGCCAGCACGTGCGGCAGCGCGCCGGCGAGCAGGTCGCGGCCATTGCGGGAGGGAATCACCACTGTGACGCCTTCGGCAAGAGCGCCGGTTGGCTCGGGCGGCACGGCGGGCGGCCACACCCCCTTGCGCAAACAAGCGAGCACACCCGCGCCGTGCGCCGCGGCCAGCGCCAGCGGCAAGCGCCACTCCGCCGGGCGGGCCAGTTTCCACCAGAACGTGTACCAGGGTCCACCCGGCTGCGTTTGCCAGCGGAGGAAATTCCGCGTCCGCCAAAGCAGGTGCCGGACGATTGTCGCCAGGCAGCGGGGCCGCAGCATAAACGACCCGAAGTGTTCGTTGTAGGCCAGCCAGCCGCGGGGCGAAAGGCACCAGGCGATCCACCGCAGGCGGCGGTACGGCAGGTTCGGAACCAGCAGAACGGCGGCGATCCGGATTCGCTTTCCGGCCAGCGCCGCCCGGCACCGGGCGAAGTTTTCGGCGAAGCTGCGCGCCGGATTGTACGGAATCCAGCGGCCGCGGTCCGGCGGAAACTCGGCCACCACGTACAGCGGCAGGTCCGGATACAGCGCCTCGACCCGCCGCACCAGGCCGGCGTTCAGCTCCTCAGTGCCGGAACAACAGGCGACCTTGACCAGCGGCGCAGCCACGTTTCAGATCAACGCCTGCCAGGAAGCGGCCCGGCGCCCGGCCCGGAAGTCATCCCACAGCGCAAGCGCCTGCACGGCGAAACTGGCCGAGACAGGGTTGACGTGCGGCACGAAGGAACCATTGCGCGCGCCGAAATAGAAGCCGCCCCGCAAGCGGGGATCCGGGTCGTCGATCGCAAAACGGCGCAAGCAGGCCGCCTCCTCGCCGGCGGCCTCGCGGTCCACCTCGGCGGCGCCCGCCGCTTCCGCCAGAATCCGCAGGCGCAGCAACTGCGCGTAGACGTCCGAACGGGCGAATTCCGGACGGATTTCGCGCAACAGCCGGCTTACCGCCGCGATGCCGGCGCGCAAAGCTTCGGCCGCCTCCGGCCGCCGCGCTACGGGCAGCAATCCTTCCAGGAAGTAGCAGTAGGCGTGCAGCCGGTCCATCACGCGGTGCGGATCGGGCGATCCGGGCAGGAAGTCTCCGTGGCTGGCCAAGGCCCGGCCGAGCATGTCCTCGTACGCCTCCCGGAAGCCCTCCCTTCCCGCCGCGGCGTGGAGTTCATACCATGCCAGCGCGGCCTTCAACTGATAGCAGCCCGGCTGCCGCGACCAGGTCTCGCCCCGCGCCAGCGGACGCTTGGCGGGCAGTTCCAGAACCGGCTCCACGCCGTTCTCCGCGCGGGGAAAGTCCGCGGCCATGGCCTGGCCGCAGGCCACGGCGTAACGGCGGTATTCTTCGCCGCCGGTTGCCCGCCAGAGCTGGACAAGCGCGCGGGCGATGATGCCACAGTCAAAAAAGTAAGCCAGCGGCCGCTCCGGGGAGCACTCGAACGGGAAAACGGCGGCCGCCGGGTCCCACGCCCGGCGCACCAGGAATTGTCCCGCCTGCTCGGCGCGCTCGCGGTATTCGCTCCGCCGGGTCCGCGCCGCCAGGTACAACAGCACGCTGACCGCGTAGCCCGTGATTTCCGTCGACACCGGGCGATTGAGCTGCCGGTCGGCCACGTAGAAACGCGCCACGCCTCCGTCCGGCTCCTGAATGCCCGAATGCAGAAACCACGCCCCGGCGCGCGCCAACAACGAATCCATTTCCAAGATCGGTGCGAATCCTTTGGTTGACGAATGAACCCACCAGTCTAACACCGGCTCCCGGTGGTAGCCTGGAGGCAGATGCGGTACGCGTGGATGGTCATCGCGATGCTGCCGCCGGCCTGCTTTGCGCAGGACGAAGCGCCGCTGCTGCTCCTGCGCGGGGAAGTGGTCCAAATCGAAGGGCTCGAATTCTCCATCCGCACCGCCGATTACCGCGTGCACCGCTATCGCACGGACGAACAGACCTGGATCGAGCGGGAGAACAACCGGATCCGCTTCCAGGCGCTGCAACGGGGCGACATCGTCGACGTGGTTTCCGCGCGGGAACCGGCCCCGCCGCATGCCAAGCTGGTAAAGTTGGTGTTGACCCGTCCCCGTGCCGCGCCGGTGTTGCCGTGGCGTCCGCTGGGCTCTACCTCGAGTCTCCTGACGCGGGGCAACCTGACCTTTACCGGCATCGTGACCGAGGTGAGCGAGGAACGCCTGGTGCTTCGCTTGCGCAACGGCGAGCAAAAGACATTCCAGTTGCGGTACGACACCACGTTCCGCGGCGAAGGCCGGCTGGCCGAACGCGGCGCGCTGCCCGCCCAGACGCGCGTCTTCGTGCGCGCCGGCAAGAACCTGTGGGATGAGGTGGAAGCCTACGAAGTGGTATGGGGAGAGATTCTGCGTCCCCAGGATCCCCGCTGACGAACCGTCCTACAAATCGCCACACCGTCCCGCGGACGGCTAACCCGCCTAGCCTTCCTCCGGCGGGCGTTGCAGAATCCCGACGATCTCCCGCGCCACCTGGCGCGCGCGCTCGATTTCACCAGGCTCGAAGCTGATGGCGCCGACCCGCGGATGCCCGCCGCCGCCGTACCGCTCGCAGATGGAGGCCAGGTTGTGCACGGGTTCGCGCGGAGCCCAGGGGTTTGACCCCACCGAAATTTTGGTGCGGAACGTCGAAGGGCTCACGCTCACCGTGTACACCGTGTCGGGAAACAGATAATAGGGAATGAACTTGTTGTAGCCTTCCAGTTCGCATCCGGTCAGGTCGAAGTACAGCACGCCCTCCTCGAGCGCCGCCCGCTCGCGAATCGTGTCCACCGAACGCAGGTGCCGCTCGTACAGCGGCTGGTAGAGGGCTTGAATCTCCGGCTCCCGCATGATGGCGGCCAGAGGCTGACGCCGCATCCAGCCAATGATGCGCTGCACCATGTCGCTGCCCTTGGCCGCTTCAATCACCAGGGTGAGTTGCATGGCCGGCTCTCCCAGTTCGACGGCCACTTTCGCGCTGGGATATTGCGCGCCGTCAATGATATTGGCCCATTTGACCAGTTCGTTCAGGTCCGCGGCCTCAAAGCCCCAGTGCCGCTTGGCGATCGTGGCGATGAACAGCGTGCACGATTTGAAGCTGGGATCGTAGAACTTCTTGCCGCTGCGGTCGCGGCGGAAATGTTCGGCGTCCTCCGGCGAGAGGAACGCACTCTGATGATGGTCAAACCACCAGGTGAGCCGCGGCGAACTGCAATACTTGAAGTCCACGATGGCGTTCTCGTCGCCATCGAAGAGGGATTCCTCGAACGTCTGGGAGGCGCGGTGAGCGAGTCCCGTGAAGGCGAATTCCGCGCGCGGAGCGAGCGCCCCTTCCACGAAGCGCGTAAAAAAAGCTGCCGACGCCGCCCCGTCGAAGCAGTGGTCGTGATAGAGGACGCGAAAGCGCATGAATCCCCGGGGGGAAAACCTCTTACTGTGACGCATTTCGCCCGGAAAATGCAACCCGGCGGAGAGCGCCGGCGCGCCGCTCAGCCTCGCTGGAGCGCGGCGCTGCGTTCGGCGGGCGCCGGGTGGGTGGAGAGGTATTCGGCCAGAAAAGAAGAATGTTCGCCGGAAAGCGCCGCGAGCTTGCGGAAGAAGCGCAGCGCGCCGCCGGAGGTGAACCCGGCGTCCTGCGCGAGCGCGGCGCCGGCGCGGTCCGCCTCGTGCTCCTGCTCCCGGCTGTAACCCTTGCCCAGCAACTGGCCGATGAGCTGGCCGGCCCGCAGGTGCTGGAGCGCCATCTCCAGCGTGTACTTCGCGACGAAATGGCGGCAAAGCACATGGCCCATTTCGTGGGCCAGCACGAAGGCCACTTCGTCGTCCTCCTCACACAGGTCCAACAGGCGGCGGGTAATGAACACATGACCGCCGGGGAGCGCGTAGGCGTTGGCTGCCGCGCCACCCACCACCTCGAAGGTAAATGTGCGCTTGCGCGCCGTTTCCGTTTCGGCCAGCCGGCGGCCGAGCCGGGCGACGCGTTCGGCAGCCGCCGGATCCGGGTCGGGCGGCACCTGTTCGCGAAAGCCCTGCGCCAGTTGCCTGCCGACCCGCGCTTCCGCCTCGATCTCTTCTTCTTCCGTGCCGGCCATCGAGTTGTAGACCCAGTAGGCCTGATCCGCGGTCGAACGTACGCGGCGGCCCAGCGACGCCGCCAGACGGGGAACCAGCGGCCCGCCAAACAGGAGCAGGACCACCAGGGCAATCAACAGGATCTCAAACAAGCCCAGCGTGCGCATCGCTCTACGTCTCAGCTTAGCGACGGCCGGCCGCCGGGCGCCACCGCCGGCACAGGGGCGGGCACGGGAGGGCACGACGGTTGCACCCGCGGTCGCGCTCTCGTACCATGGCCGCACAAGCTCATGTCCAACCGCCGTACCTTCCTGCTCCATCTCTCCGCGGCGGCGCTGCCTGCGTTGGCCGCGCCCAAACTCCCGCGCGAATACCTGGTCTTCCTCGGAACCTCTACGGGGCGCAAGAGCCAAGGGATTTACGTGTTCCGCTTCGACCCGAACACCGGCGAGGCTACGCGCGCCGAACTTGCCGCCCAAGCCAATAACCCGAACTTCCTCGAGATCCACCCCAGCCGGAAGTTCCTGCACGCGGTAGGCAATATCCCCGCGCCGGACGGCAAGACCCAGGGCGGCGTCATGGCGTATGCGTTGGACCCAGCGTCCGGGCGGCTTGCCTTGCTCAACCAGGTTTCTTCCCAGGGCGCCGGGCCGTGCCACATCAGCATCGACCGCACCGGGCGTTGCGCCGTGGTGGCCAACTATGGCGGCGGCACTGTTGCGTCCTTGCCCATCGGCAAGGACGGGCGGCTGGGCGAGGCTGCTTCCGTCGTCGAGCACACCGGCAGCAGCGCCAACCCGCAGCGCCAGGAGAAGCCGCATCCGCATTCCTTCAACATTTCTCCGGACAACCGCTGGGCTGTGGCCGCGGACCTGGGCACCGACGAGGTGCGCGTGTACCGCCTGGACGCCGCCCGCGCGGCCATCACGCCAAACACCCCTCCGGCCGTGCGCGTCGCGCCCGGGTCCGGACCGCGCCACTTCGCCTTTCATCCCTCCGGCAAGTACGGCTACGTCATCAACGAACTGGCCAACACCGTGACGGCGTTCTCCTTCGATGCGCGTAGCGGCGTCCTGACTGAAATCCAGACCATCACGACGCTGCCCGCCGGCTACGCCGCCACCAGCTACACGGCGGAGGTGCGCGTCCATCCGAACGGCAGGTTCTTGTACGGCTCGAATCGCGGTCACGATAGCCTGGCCGTGTTCGCCATCGGCGCGTCCGGCGAGTTGTCGCCCCTCCAGACCATCTCCACCCAGGGCAAGTACCCGCGCAATTTCAACCTCGACCCCGCGGGACTATGGCTGCTGGCCGCAAACCAGGACACCGATAACGTCGTGGTCTACCGGGTGGACCCGGCCAGCGGGATGCTCGCGCCCACCGGCGTGCAGGTGGAAGCGCCCACGCCCATCTGTGTGCGGTTCGTGCCGGCCAGGTAGGCCGCGCTTCACCACGCCGCCACGTAATCGGCGATCCGGCTGAGCACCGTGGCGTCGCGCACCTTCGGGTGGGACCAGCTTTTCGCGGGCATGATGGATTCGATCTCGGCCATCTCCAGCGCGCGCTTGATGGGTGGGGAGTCCGTCAGGTCCCACGCCTCCATCTCCCGTTCATCCTCCTTGACGATGAGTGCGGGGAACGTCTCGCCGTCTTTGAGCGTGATGGTTTTCACCCGCTTGACCCGGCTGGCGGCGAAGCCGCGCAGCACCGCCGACTTGTCGAGCCCCGCCATCCACGGACCGGCGCCGTGCTCGGTGTGGCAGAAACCGCAGTTGGACTTGAACAGCAGCGCTTCCGGGCTCGAGGCGGTGGCGGAAGCCGTGTGCGTGCGCTCGCCTTTGGGCGGCGGCTGCATGATGCGGACGACATAGGCGGTTACCTCCGCCAGCGCGGCGGCGTCCAGCTTGTCCTGGAAACCGGGCATGGTGGAATTGGGCAGTCCCTCCCGCACCGCCCGCAGCACGACGCCCCGGTCGAGGGCGCGGTCCTTCAGACGGAATCGGCCGCCCTCGCCCGCGTCGCCGTGACAGGGAGCGCCGGCGCAGCGCTGACGGAAAATGGCTTCGCCGCGCGCGGCCGCTTCTTCCGCGGCGGGCAGGACGGCAGGCAGGACAACGAAGACAAGAGCGGAGAGTCGCAACGTTCGAGGCATGGCAGGTCCGGCTTGGTCAGCCACCAGATTGCCAGCATCGCAGGTTTTTCCGGCCGAAGGAAGGCGCCCGGTGAGAACCCCGGGGGTGCCGTCCATGGGCCTCGCCCGGCGAGAACCCGAAGTGGCACCGCTTCCATCGCGTGAAGGGCGGGTTCGTCTCCGGCGTCGTGCGCACCCGGGGGGATTCTTCCACGCTGGAGTTCCGCTTCCACGACGTGCACGGACAGGTGGTTTACCGCTACGCGCCCGCCCGCTGAACTTCCCGGTTGACTCACGCCCGGACCGGATGTATGGTCATTTCGGGTTCGCAACAGGAGGAACCGACTATGCCCGTAAGCGTGAAGAACATCGCCTTGTGGCGAAAAGAGACGGACAATACTCCCGGAGCGCTGGCCGCGACGCTGGAACCGCTCGCCGCTGCCGGGACCGATCTGCAAATTGTCATGGGCTACCGCTTTCCCGGCGAACACGCCAAGGCGGCGATTGAGTTGTTTCCCGTCGCCAACAAGAAAGCGGCAGCCGCCGCGCAAGCCGCGGGGTTGAGCCCCGCCGGCATCCCCACCCTGCTGATCGCCGGCGACAACAAACCCGGCTTTGGCCACGCGATGGCCGCGGCGATCGCCGGCGCCGGCATCAACATGGCGTTCCTGAGCGCCCAGGTGATGGGCAGAAAGTTCTCCGCCATCGCCGGCTTCGAGTCGGAGGCCGACGCCAACAAGGCCGCCGCGCTGATCAAGAAAGTCAAGGTGGGGAAAGCGCCGGCGGGGAAGAAATAGCGGCGGCGCTACGGTAGCCACGCGGCCGGGAGGGCGGGCCCGGCGGCTCGCTGCACCAGCACCTGGAACGTCTCGCCCATGCCGAACAGGAGCGTTTTGAGCTGCAAGCGGAGCGCCAGGGGGGCGGGATCGCCCAGCACGCCCGCGAACTGGTCGTCCTCGCCCGCCTCCAGCAGCAGATGGGCCAGCGTGCGCAGCGAAACCAGTTCCCAGCCGTAGCGGGCGCCGGCGTCGGCGAGCGCGTCCCAAGGCACATGCGCGGTGATGTCCCGTTCGCCCGGTTCCGCCAGGACGTCTTCCGACGCCTGGTGGCGCCGGTAGCTCATCAAGGCGCCATCCGGGAATCTGGCGGATTCGCGGGTGGTGTACCCGTAATCGATGGCGACGTGGTACCCGCGGCGCAGGCGGGCGGCGATACGACCGATCCAGTCGAGCGCCGCGAAGTGGACCTCCGCGGAACGGCGGGTTTTCCAGTCCGGGAAGTAGCGGCGAAGATATTCTTCGGTCCCCTCATCCACCGGGCCGCCGGCGGCCCAGACAAAGCGGCCGCCGTCCCAGTCCACGCGGGCCTCCACCGGGACGCCGTGGCGAAAAAAGACCCGATCCACCGGCAGTGCATCGAAGAATTCGTTCGAAAAGACCACGCCCTCCACGGTGTCCGGCAACTCGGGGCCGCCGAGCTCGAGGGGCAGGTAGCGAAAACCGGAAAAAGCCTCGGCCATGCTGGCGCGGCCGGCGCCCAGTTCCACCACCTGGAACGCGCCGGGGCCGGCGAGTTTCCGCAAGTAACGGGCGACCGCCCGGCCGAATACCGGTTGCACCTGCTCGGCGGTGAAAAAATCTCCCGCGCGGCCAAAGCGGTCCCGGCGGTAGTAGCCGCCTTCGGGGTCGTAGAGCGCGGCTTCCATGAACCTCCGGAAGGGCAGGGGGCCCGCGCGCGCGATCTCGTCCCGCAGTTTCTCAGCGACCGGCGTCATACTGGCGGCTCTGCGGCGTGCGGACGAATAACTCGATCAGGTAATCGTGCAGGCAATCGTACAGGTATTTCTGGAAGGTCCAGGGGAATTGCGGATGATCGATGTCGCGGGGGTGGAGGGGGGCCACGTAGGTATGGAGGCCCGGGCGGGGCTCTTTCCACCCGATCAGCAGTTCGATCCGGCCATTGCGTTCCCGCGCGCCGAACTCCACCAGGGCGTGCTCGTAGCGCGCCAGTTCGTCCCGCACTTTGCGCAGCCGCTCCACGCCGCCTATGGTAGCGTGAAGGCGATGGCGGAGACCGGATTGACGCGCCGGATTCGCGTGAAGCTCAGCAGCGAGGAAGCGGGCTCGATTTCGCTGACGCCGGTGGTGGTGCAGGAGATGACGCTCCACGAACTGTTGGAGCACATTTTGGCCAGCGCGGGCAAGGACGAGGAGCGGGTGCGCGGCCTGCTGCGGCGGGGCGCCGTGGTCAGCGGCGCTTCGCGTTTCCGGTGGGAGGGTTGGGACGAGGACCCGGCGTCGCTGCGCGAGCAACTGGCCGCGTTTCCGGATCCGGACCCCGCGCGTCCGTTTTCCCCGGCGGCGTGCCTGCACGCGGTCCTGCGGGCGCCGGGCCGCCGCCTCGAGATCGACCGCGCCGCGGGGGCGGCGCGCCGTCTGCTGCGCCGCCGCAGTTTTTGGGACGTGCTTACCGCGCTGGCCGCGGCGGGCGTTCCCGAATACCGCGACTACTCCTATCGGCATCGCGCCGACTGCTACCACCTGCCCCTGACCAGCGTTCAGCTCGCCACGCTCCGCCGGGCCGCCTCCCTGCTGGCTTATTCCGGTTTGCGCGACGCCATCCGCCAGATCGGTTACGATTCGCTCGAGCTGTACACCGGACGTTAAACGCCGCGCCGCTATAATAAGCCTAATCATGAAAGCCCGCGTGTACGTCTCGTTCAAACCCACGGTGCTCGATCCGCAGGGCGTGGCGGTACGTTCGGCCCTGCACAGCCTTGGTTTCGACCAAGTCAGCGATGTCCGCCAGGGGAAGTTCTTTGAAATCCTTCTGGCCGGCGGGCTCAGCGCCGAGGAGGCGCGGCGTCAGGTCGAAGCCATGGCGCAGGACGTGCTCGCCAATCCCGTGATCGAGGATTACCGGTTCGAATTGGTCGAATAGCGCAGAGCAGCATCCTGATATGTGCGGCATTGTCGGCTACATTGGGGCGCGGGGCACGGTGCCCATCATTCTCGATGGCCTCCGGCGGTTGGAATACCGCGGGTATGACTCGGCGGGTTTGGCGGTGGTCGGCGAGGATGGCCAGTTGGCGATCCGGCGGGCGTCTGGCAAGCTCCGGAACCTGGAAGAGGCCATCCGGCTGAATCCCGCCGAAGGGGTTTATGGCATCGGCCACACCCGCTGGGCGACCCATGGCCGCCCCACGGAGGAGAACGCGCACCCGCACCGCTCCGGCGACGTTGTTGTGGTGCACAACGGCATTGTCGAGAACTATTTGGCGCTCCGGCGCCGCCTGGAGGGAGAAGGCCGGGTCTTTCATACCGAAACCGACACGGAAGTGATCGCGCACCTGATTGACCGGTATTTCGACGGCGCGCTCGAGAACGCCGTCCGCCGCGCCGTGGGGGAGCTTTCCGGCGTGTTCGCCATTGCCGTGGTTTCGCCGCGCGACCCGCTCAAGATTGTCGCGGCCCGCTCCGGCCCCCCGGTGGTGATCGGCCTGGGAGACGGCGAGTACTTCGTCGCCTCCGATGTCCCCGCGGTGCTGCATCACACCCGGGACATGTTTTTCCTTGACGACGGCGACCTGGCGGTGCTCACACCTCATGGCGTGCGCCTGACCAGCTTTGACGGCCGGCCGGTGACCCGCGCCGTGCAACACATCCTGTGGGATCCCATCATGGCGGAGAAGGGCGGCTACAAGCATTTCATGCTCAAGGAAATCTATGAGCAGCCCCGCGCCGTCCGCGACACCATGCTGGGCCGCATCGGCCAGGAGTCCGGCCGGATCTTCCTCGATGAAATGGACATCACGCCGGTGCAGTTCCGGGCGTTTCAGTCGGTCCGGATGGTCGCCTGCGGCACCAGTTGGCACGCCGCGCTGGCAGGGAAGTTCATGATCGAAAAGCTGGCCCGGCTGCCCGTGGAGGTCGACTACGGCAGCGAGTTTCGGTACCGGGACCCGCTGGTCGGGCCGGAGGTGCTCACGATCGTGATTTCCCAGTCGGGGGAAACCGCCGATACCCTGGCCGCGCAGCGCGAAGCCAAGAACCGCGGTTCCAAGACGCTGGCGATCTGCAATGTGGTCGGCTCGATGATCACCCGGGAGGCCGCGGGCGCCATATACACTCACGCCGGACCGGAAATCGGCGTCGCATCCACCAAAGCGTTCACCGCGCAGCTTACCGCACTGTTAATTTTCGCCATGCATCTCGGCCAACTGCGCGGCGTGCTGGGAGAAGACGCCTCCCGCGAGCTGGTGCAGGAACTCCTGCGGCTACCCGGAAAGCTGGAGGCTATCCTGGCCCGGGATGCGCACTTTGAAGAGCTCAGCCGCAAACTGTTCCGCGTGACCGATTTTCTGTTTCTGGGGCGCGGCATTCATTTCCCGATCGCCATGGAAGGCGCGCTGAAGTTGAAAGAGATCTCCTACATTCACGCGGAGGGTTATCCCGCCGGCGAAATGAAGCACGGCCCCAACGCGTTGATCGACGAGGAAATGCCGGTCGTCTTTCTGGCGACGCGCGAGCCGGGCAATGCCGAAAGCGCGCTGCTCTATGAAAAGACGCTGTCCAACATTCAAGAGGTGAAAGCGCGGGAGGGGATCGTCATCGCGGTCGTCACCGAAGGCGACGCCGAGATTCCCGGGCTGGCCGACTATCTGATCGAGATCCCGCCCACGCGCGATCTGCTGGCGCCGATTCTGGAGGTGGTGCCGCTGCAATTGCTGGCCTACCACATCGCCGTGCGCCGCGGCTGCGACGTCGATCAGCCCCGCAATCTGGCCAAGAGCGTCACGGTCGAATGAAACAAGCCGCCACCCGCCTGGAGATCCCGACGCGCGGCAAGGGTTTCTATGAATTCACCGCACGCGTGGAAGCCTGGCTGCGCGAGCAGGCGTTGCACACCGGACTGCTCACGGTGTTCGTCCAGCATACGTCGGCTTCACTGGTAATTCAGGAGAACGCCGACCCCGACGTCGTCGCCGACCTGGAAACGTTCTTTTCCCGCCTGGCGCCCGAGGACAACCGGCTGTACCGCCACACCATCGAAGGGGCCGACGACATGCCCGCGCACATCCGCGCCGCCCTCACCGCGGTGCAACTGTCGGTGCCGGTGGTGCAAGGACGGCTGGCGCTGGGCACTTGGCAGGGAATCTACCTGTTCGAGCACCGCTCCGCGCCGCACCGGCGGAGCGTGATCCTGCATCTGCTTGGGGAATAAGTGGCGGCCCCCGGCGGTGACATACTGAAAAAGCGCGTGTCCCTCTCGCGGAAAAAGCTGTTCGTGCTGGCGCCGCTGGTGGCGGCGGCCGCCGGCGGCCTGACCTGGTACGGGCTGACGGAGCGCCAGTTCTACGCACCGGAGCAACTGCTGCGGCGCCTGCCCGTCGACGACGCGATTCTGGTTGGCGTAGATTTCGCGGCGCTGCGGGCCGCGGGGGTACTGGCCAAACTCACCGGCGTTGCGTCTCTCGAAAGCGAATACCGCGACTTCGTCGCGCAAACCGGTTTTGACTACCAGCGGGACCTGGACGGAGCGCTGCTGTCGTTTCACCCGCGCGGCGTCTACCTGCTGGCGCGCGGCCGCTTCGCCTGGAACCAGTTGGAGGCGTACGCCCAGAGCCAGGGCGGCGCGTGTTTCAACCGCCTTTGCCGCTTGCCGGGAAGCCGGCCGGAGCGGCGCATTTCGTTCTTTCCGCTTCGCCGCGGCCTGATGGCTCTGGCCGTCAGTGAGGACGGCTACGCAGCCACCCGGCTGAACCAGCCTGCTGCGCCTGCTCCGTTTGCCGTTCCCGGCGATCCGGTCTGGATCCACCTGACCGCGGGCGCGCTCCGCGAGCCCACCCGATTCCCGGAAGGCACGCGCCTGTTCATCAAGGCGCTGGACATCGCCGAGGGCGTCACGCTGACGCTCGGCGCGGGCGGCGCCGGGGCGTTTGAGTTGCGGATGGAAGCGCCTTGCCGCTCGGCGCGCGAAGCCGAGACTCTGCGCGGTACGCTCGAGAAAATCACCAGTCTGCTGCAAGCGTTGATCCGCCGGGAAGGCCAGCAGGCCAGCGAGGCCGACTTAAGCGGCGTGCTGACGTCCGGCGAGTTCACCTTGCAGGACCGCACGGTGCGGGGCCGCTGGCGGTTGCCGCCGCAGTTTGTGGCACAACTGATGCAATGAGCGGTGGAGGCATCGTCTGCTCGGGCAACATCGTGGCCGACCTGCTAGTCCGGCCGGTGGATGAATTCCGCTGGGGGGCGTCGGTGTGGGTGGAGGACATGGCGCGGAGCCTGGGCGGCAACGGCGCCAACAGTTCCTATGCGGCGGCGCTGTGCGGCGCGCGGGTGCGCTTGTGGGGCATGGTCGGCGCGGACGAGGCCGGGGCGTTTGCGCTGGCGCAACTGGAAGCCGCCGGGGTGGACACGCGCGCCGTCCTGCGCTCGTCCAGCCACCCCACGGCTGCGTCGGTGGTGCTGGTCAAGTCGAACGGCGAGCGCATGTTTCTCCACCGGCCCGGCGCGAGCCTGGCCGTTTTCGCCGAGCCGCTCTCGTTTGCGGGACTGGCGGAGGAGGGGTTCGCCCACTACCATCTGGCCAGCCCGTTCGCGCTGCCGCTCCAGCGGCCCCACGCGGCCGAGAATCTGCGCCGGGCCCGGGCAGCCGGCCTGACCACCTCCGTGGACGCCCAGTGGGACTCGCGCGGCCGCTGGATGGAGGATTTCGCCGCGCTGTTGCCCCACACCGATTACTTGTTTCTGAACCAGGAGGAGGCCGAGCGCCTGGCCGGCACGGGCGATCCCCCGGCCGCCGCCGCCCGGTTGCGGGCCGCAGGAGCGCGGTGGGTGATTCTGAAACTCGGCGCGCGCGGCTGCCGGGTTTTCGGGCCCGGCGTGGATTTCGCGCAGCCCGCGTTTGAGGTGACGGTGGTCGATACGACGGGCGCGGGCGATTGCTTTGCGGGAGCGTTTCTGGCCGCGGCGCAGCAGGGCGCCAGCCTCGAGGAGGCCGCCCGTCAGGCGTGCGCCGTCGCGGCCCTCACGGTTCGCGCCATGGGCGCGGTGGCCGGGCTGCCTCCCCGCGCCCTTCTGCGCGAAGCGATGGCCAGCCTCAAGCCAGCGGCCGCGTAGGTAGATCGGGAAGTGATCGCGCGCCAGTCCTCGCCGACGCCGAGGAGCAGCGGCTCCTCCGCGGGATCCTTACGACACCGCCAGCCGGGTCAGGTCTACGCCCTCGATCGAGGGACACCAGTAGCGCTCGACGTGATACACCATCAGCTCGGTCCCCCGGTCGTGCGAGACCCAGGGCCGCTGGCGCGGGTCGTACATGGCGTCGGTCAGGTCGCGCGCCAGCACGACGTTTTTTCCCAGCCGCACCATCTGCCGGATGCCGAAGGGTCGCCCGAGCACGCACATGTTCAGGTGCACGCCCATCAGCACGACGTTTCGCACGCCTTCCTGCTCGAAGTAGTTGTAGATTTCCACTCCCGAGTCGCTGACGCCGTCCTGCGGAAGGATCTCGAGCGCGTCATGCTGGCGGGTGAAGCGTTTCACGGCCTCGCCCACCACGTCGTCGTCACAAGGCTGGGTCTTGTCGTCGATCGGCAGTTCGGCTTCCGTCTTGGGGTCGAAATAGCACCACTTGGCGATTTCGGCCGGCGGCCTGGCCGGCTTGGCTTCCATCATTCTTCGCCGCTGGGGCAAAGAAGCGTACTCGCTCATCGTGCCGCTGGGAGCATGGATGATGTGTACGCCGAGCGCGCGCGCGCCTTTTAGGACTTCATTCATGCGGGGCGCCATCGCCGCCACCCGGCGCGCGGCGTTGAGGCAGTAATGCCCGTTCCACATGTCGCAGACGATGATGACGGACTCGCGCGGTCGCCAGTAGAGGTCGAATTCCCGTACGCGCGAAGCGTCGCGGGAGCGGGCGCGCAGGCGCAAGTGGCCGGGCGCGCCAAACGACAGGCCCGCCAGGCCGGCGGCAATCCAGGTGCGGCGCGTCATGCCGCGTATTGTATCGGATCCGGCGTAAGGCGATTGGACCCGCCAACGCCCGAATCGCTGGCGCACAATGAAGGCATGCCGCCGTTGCGTTCCCCTGTTTTCTTCCTGCTGGCTTCGAGCCTGTTCGCGCAGGCGCCGTCGCGCGAGGAGACCCTGGCGGCCATGCGCCGCGCCGCCGGCTTCTTTCTGGATAAAGTCGCGATCGCCGGCGGCTATCACGACTATTACGCCGCGGACCTGAGCTACGGGCGTTCGGAGGCGGCCGAAGGGCCCACCCAAGTGGAGGTGCAGCGGGAGGCCACGCCCCTGGTGGCCCTGGCGTTCCTCGATGCCTACCGGCTGACCGGCGACCGCTTCTTTCTCGGCGGCGCGCGCGCCGCCGCGCATGCCCTGGTGCGCGGCCAGCTTTGCAGCGGCGGCTGGGACTACCTGATCGAGTTCGACCCGGAGAAGCGGAAAGCCTACCAGTACCGCGCCGACGGCCAGTGCGCCGGCGATCTCAAGGGCGTGACGAACCTCGACGACAATGTCACGCAGGGCGCGGCGCGCGTGCTGCTGCGCGTCGACCGCGCGCTGGACTTTGAGGACCAGGCGATTCACGAAGCGGCGCGCTTTGCGCTGGACAAACTGGTGGAGGCGCAGTATCCCAACGGGGCGTGGCCGCAGCGATTCCGGCGTCCGCCCGATCCCGCCCGCTATCCGGTGAAGCGCGCCTCTTATCCGGCGGCGTGGCCGCGCGAATGGCCGGGTCCCGCGTATCAGGACCACTATACGTTGAACGACAACACCCTGGCCGATGCGATTGACCTGATGCTGGAAGCGGCGCGAGTCTACGGCGAGCCCCGGTACCAGGCGGCGGCCGAGAGGGGCGGCGACTTCCTCCTGCTGGCGCAAATGCCGGATGCCCAGCCCGCCTGGGCGCAGCAGTACGACGCCGCCATGCACCCGGCCTGGGCGCGGGTTTTCGAGCCGCCCGCGGTGACCGGCGGCGAGTCCCAGGGCGTGCTGCGGACGCTGCTGCTGCTGTACCGCGAGACCGGCGGCCGCAAGTATTTGACGCCCGTGCCGCGCGCTTTGGACTATTTGCGGCGCTCCCTGGTGCCGCGCGGCGAGGCGGAGGTGTTCCGGCGCATCCCGGCCGGCGAGCCCGTGCTCGCGCGCTTTTACGAGTTGAAAACCAACCGCCCGTTGTACATCACCAAAGGCACGCGCCTGCACGCGGCGGGACTCGGCAGCCGCCTGGTGGACGGCTACCGTCTGAGTTACGAACCCGACTCGGTGATCACGCACTACGGCGTGCTGGTGAGTGGCCGCGAACTTTCCCACCTCGAGCAGGAATACCGCGAAGCGGCGGCGGCCAGCCCCGCCTCCCTGCGGCGTCCGGAGGACCTGCGCGGCTTGTCTCCCTGGCAAGCGCGGACGGGGGGCGGGCGGCCGGACGCGGCCGCCGTGCGCAAGCTGATCGCTTCGCTCGACGCGCGGGGCGCCTGGACCCGGCCCGGCGTCATCGGCAAAGCGGACCGGCTGGTGCACCTGTTCGCCGCCAAGGACCTGGTGCTGCGCATTGGACGCGGCACGGCCGATGGCATGGCTGGCGGCGAGGCGGACGCGGCGCGCACCATCCCGCTGCGCGAAAACGATGTCGTCGAAATCTTCCTGGGACCACAGCCGCCGCTCGAGCAGATCATCCGTTCCGGCGATTTCGCCCGTAATCTGACGACCTTGGCGGAATACGCCGCGGCGCTGCGGTAGCCGCCGCGTGGCGGGCTGCCGCCTGGCGCAAGGGCTCACCGGCGCGCTAGCGATCCGCCGGGAATGGGGCGTGTTACTGTGACTAAGGAGCGAGCGCCCGGCCGCGACGGGCCGCGCGGAGCCCGACTACGCTACGGCGCATGATACGAACACTTCTCAGGGGCGGGGTCCTGGCGGCGGGCTTGGCTTGCCTGGCGGCCGCGCAGCAGGCCCCCACGCTCCGTCATCGCGTGGTCAACACGTTTCCGCACGATATCCGCGCGTTCACGCAGGGCCTCGCCTACCACGACGGATACCTGTACGAAGGGACCGGCAACTACGGCCGCTCGAGCGTGCGCAAAGTCGAGATCGAGACGGGCAAGGTGCTCCAGCGCACGGACCTCGCCGCCCAGTATTTCGGTGAGGGCATCACCATCTTTGGCGGGAAGCTGATCCAACTTACCTGGCAGACCCGGATCGCGTTCGTCTACGACCTCGCCACCCTGAAGCAGACCGGCAGTTTCGTCTACCCGACCGAAGGCTGGGGCCTCACCCACGACGGCAAACGCCTGATCATGAGCGACGGGTCGGCCACTCTCTATTTCCGCGATCCGCTCACGTTCCGGGAAACCGGGCGGCTGGTGGTGCGGGAGGGCCGTGAATCGCTTCCGAATCTGAACGAACTCGAATTCGTCAAGGGCGAGATTTGGGCCAACGTGTGGCAAAGCGAACGCATCGCGCGGATCTCGCCCAGGACGGGACAGGTGCTCTCCTGGGTGAGTTTGCAGGGACTCCGCGACCAGGTGGTGCGCGAAAACCCGTACGCCGATGTGCTGAACGGCATCGCCTGGGACCCCCAGCGCGGCCGCCTGTTCGTCACCGGCAAATGGTGGACCAAGCTGTTCGAAATTCAGGTGGTGCAGTAGCCGCGGCAACAGGCTGGGAGTGGCATAAACTAGGAAGCCATGAATGGGTGTGCACGCTTCGTCGTTTTGCTGGCCGCCGGGGCCGGGTTTGTACTTGGCGCCCAGCCTCCGGGCAAGCCGCGCATCGCGGTGGGAGGCATCTCCGCCGAGTCGAACTCGCTGTATCCGCGGGCCGTGCCGATGCGGGAGTCGCCCCCGGTCGAAAACCGGGAAGAATGGCTGGCGGAAACCGCCAAGGCGAACACCGTCGCCAGCGGCGTCATTGCCGCGGCGAAACGAACCGGCCTGGACCTGTACCCGGTCCTGCGCGCGGGCGCTTCTTCGCTGGGATACGTCGAGCGGAGTTCCTTCGAGCGCGCGCTGGACAAGCTGGTGGATCAGTTGAAAAACGCCCGCCCGCCGTTCGACGGCGTCATCCTGATTCTGCACGGCGCGATGGTGGTGGACGGCTACCCGCACGGCGACGCCGAGGTGGTCCGGCGGGTCCGCGCGGCGATGGGCAAGCAATTTCCCATCGTCGTGACGCACGATTTTCACGCCAACGTCAGCGAAGAGATCGTGCGGGATTCCGACGTCCTGATCACCTACAAGGAGAATCCCCATCTCGACACCAAAGCGCGGGGCAAGCAGGCGGCGGAGATTCTCGCCCGTATGATCCGGGGCGAGATCAAGCCCGTGCAGGCTATCGCCAAGCCGCCGATGATCGTCAACATCGTGTATCAGGACACGTTTCACGAGCCGTACAAACCCATCACCGACGAGAGCCGCCGCCTGGAACGGGAGAATCCGAAAATCCTGGCCGCCAGCGTGCCGGGCGGCTACCAGTGGGCGGACGTGCCCGCGATGGGGCCGAGCGCCATTGTGGTGGCCGACAACGATCCGGATTTGGCGCGGAGGGAGGCGCAGCGGCTCAGCGACATGTTATGGAGCATCCGCCACCGCCTGGCGTTGCGTTCTCCCGACGCCGCCACTGCGGTGCGGGAGGCCATGGCAAGCGACCGCTTTCCCGTGGTGCTGATGGACACCGGGGACAACATCGGCGGCGGCTCCGCCGGGGACGGCACCTTCCTGTTGAGCGAGCTGCTCAAGCAGAAAGCGCAGGGGTGGGTGGTGGTGATCTCCGATGCGGAAGCCAACCGCGCGGCCTTCCAAGCCGGCGTCGGCGGCGCGTTCGACCAGATGGTGGGCGGCAAGACGGATCAAATTCACGGCGATCCGGTCCGCGTGCGGGGGCGGGTGAAGAGCTTGCACGACGGCAATTACGTCGAGCCCGAGGTCCGGCACGGCGGCGGCCGCTATCAGAGCATGGGCCCGACGGCGGTGATCGAGGCGGAAGGCTCGACGCGCGATCTGCCCAATCTGCTATTGCTCACCAATCACCCGACCAGCCCAAACAGCCTGCACCAGTTGATCAGCAACGGGGTGTATCCGCAGCGGCAGCGCATCCTGGTAGCCAAAGGGACGACGGCCCCGCGCGCGGCCTACGAACCCATCGCGGCCCGCATCGTGGAGGTCAACACGGGCGGCGCGACCGACATCAACCCGGCGCGGTTTACCTTCCGCCACGTGCGGCGGCCGCTGTTTGGACTGGAAGACGGGAAGTAGAAAAGACCGCAGCGGGCGCCTCCCGGCGCGCGGGCGGGGCGGCCGCCGCTGGGTTCCGGGAGGCGCGCGGCAGGGCTATTCGCCCAGGATGTCGTAGGTGGTGGTGCCGGGCTTGCGCACTTTTTCGTATGCTTTCATCCACTCGGCGTGATAGGGGTCGGCGGCGTAGGCTTTGAGGGTTTCCTCTCCCAGGGTGCGGAACTCCATGCACACGCCGTGCTGGCGCTGATTGCGCTCGCCCTTGGCGTTGAACTGGTTCAGCGGCCGCAACAGCTTTCCGTGCCAGACGCGCTTGATGCTCTTGATCTTTTTGGGCATCGCGTCGGTCGCCGCGCGGAACGCCTGCCAGTCCTCGTCGGTGGCCGTTTCGACTACGGTGAACGCGAAGCAATGCATCATCGACTTTTCGCCCGCCCGCGCCGTAGCGCCGGCCAGCAGCATGCCTGCCGCCAGCAGACCGAGCGTTTTCCACAGTGGTTCCGTCATCTGTTTTCCTCCTTCAAGGGAACCCGCTTAGTGTATCACCGGGCCTCGACCTTACAATTGAGGAAATGCGCATCACGGCGGTTGAGACCCTGTACTTGGCGCGCGGCATTACCGTGCATGCGGGACCCGTCCGGTGGACCTGGGTCCGCATCCATACCGACGCCGGACTGACGGGACTGGGAGAAACGTATCCCAACCCGGAAGTGGAGACGGCGGTGATTCATTCCGCGCTCGCCCCGGTGCTGTTGGGGCAGGACCCCCTGGCGATTGACCGGTTGTGGCAGGAGATGTTCCTCGCCGTATCCTACAGCGGCTGGGCGGGGGCGGAAATGCGGGCCATCAGCGCGGTCGACCTGGCGCTGTGGGACCTGGCCGGAAAGGCCGCCGGCATGCCGGTCTACCAATTGCTGGGCGGCGCCTCGCGCGAGTGGATTCCCACTTACAACACCTGTTACGACCACCTGGACTTTCTGACCGAGCCGGTCCGTTTGGCGCGGGACCTGGCGGCCCAGGGGATCAACGCCATGAAGATCTGGCCGTTTGATGGGATCGCCCGGGAAACGCGCGGCCAGTTCCTCACCAAAGACCAGTTGCGGCGGGGCGTGGAACCGCTGCGGCGGATTCGCGAGGAATTAGGCGACAGTATGGACGTGGCCCTTGAGTTCCACGGCTATTGGAACCTGCCGTGCGCCATCGAGATCGCCCGCGCGGTGGAACCCTACGCGCCGCTGTGGCTGGAAGAGATGCTTCCGCAGGACAACCTGGCCGCCTACCGGGAGTTGGCGGAGGCCACGCGGCTGCCGCTTTGCCTCAGCGAACGGCTGATGACGCGCTGGGGCTTCCGGGAGTTGCTCGAGCAACGCGCCGCCCGGATCGTGATGCCGGACTTGTGCTGGTGCGGGGGGATCTCCGAGGGACGGAAAATCGCCTCCGCCTCGGAGACATACTACCTGCCGGTGGCTCCTCACAATTGCGGAGGGCCGGTTCTGCACGCCGCCACCGGCCATCTGGCGGCGAATGTGCCCAATTTGTATCTGATGGAATCGGTCCGGCGCCACTACGCGGAGGAATACCTGGGGCTCACCGCCGCCCCTTGGCTGGCGGAAAACGGGCGTTTTCCGCTGCCTGGCGGGCCGGGACTCGGCGTGGAACTGGCCGAAGGGATCGAGGCGCGGCCGGGAGCGATGGTACGCCGGACGCCATGAGTAATAGGTCCTCAGTGCCAGCAGGACCAGCAGCATTACGGTACTTGGATCGGGGTTCTAAGGGATTTGAGACGTAGTTTCGGAACGCCGTTTCGTTCTACGATTTGAGGGACGAAGCAGGCGCGGGTATGAACTGTTTGCTGTGCGGGGCAAAGTTGGCAATCTTCCGGAAGTCGTCGATTGGCGATTTCTGCAGCCTGGAGCACCGCGCGTTGTATCTGGCTGATCACGAGGGAGTTCAGCCGGGGGAGAAGGGGGCGGTGACGCAGGTCTCGGCGGCGTCCCGCTTAACCGGAACCGCGGTGGTGTCCGGTCCGGGCGCCAGCGAGCCAGCAGACTTCCGGTCTCCTGCCGTATCGACTTTCTTATCGCCATTTCCCGCGCCGGCGTTAGGCTGGCATGCGCCACGCGCTGGCGCCGGTCTGCGGATGGCGGGCGCCGCTGTGCAAATCCCTTCCGGGCCCCTGCGGCGGCGGGCCCGTTTGAGCACCGCCGGACTCGTCCTGCCGTGGTCGGGTTCGGCAAGTTTGGGCTTCTCGCTGTCGACACTGGTGGCCGCGGCCTGGGCGCGCGACGGCAGCCCGGCCCTGGCGTCTGAGGACCTGACGCCGCGCTTTGTGTGCATGCTTGCGTATCCTCCGCTGGGTGAGGTGGATACGGATCTTCCGCGACCGCTCTCGCGGCCCCGGGCGGCCTCCCGCCCGGTTCTCCAACTGCCTTCGGCGATTGGTGGCTCCGCCTTCGATCTGCCGCAGTCCCGCGCGGAATTTGTGGGCCGGCGGACGCTCGATCCGCTTTTGCTGCGGCGCGCCGGCGTCCGGCCAGAGGTGACGGCAGGCGAGTCGCCGGCGGGTTTGCGGCCGGTAGTCCCCACCAACCTCGTGCTGCCGCAGAACGATCTGCCGCGGATTGACCCCAAAGAGTCCATCCGCGCGATCTCCCAAGCGGCTGCCGCGCGCGCCGCCGAGGCCGTCAGCCGGTACGACGTAGAGGAATTCGTTGCGCCTCGCATCCCTCCCCGCCCGGCGGAAGACGACTGGCTGCACAACCTCGCCAAGCTGATGCCGCCCGCGCCCACCCTGCTAGCGATTGCGGCCTGCGCGATCTTCACGGCGGCTACGCTGACCTTCCTCGCCCTTCCCAAGCCGGTGTTCTCCGCCGCGTCGGAAGGACAGGGTTTCTCCAGCCAGATCGCGAATTTCCGCGCCTTGGTGCGCAGCCGGTCCGCCATCCGCTACCAGGACGACTTCCGGTCTGGTTTGGGCAGTTGGGACGGTGGGGAGGGCTGGGCCAAGGATTGGGCCTACGATCAAGCGGGGTCCCTGCGCCCCGGCAGGCTCGGCCTGTGGCGTAAATCGATGTCGCTCACCAATTACCGGCTGGAGTTTCTCGGCCAGATCGAAAAGCGCAGCCTGTCCTGGGTGTTCCGCGCCGCCGACGTCAACAACTACCACGCCGCCAAGATTACGATCAGCAAACCGGGCCCGTTGCCGCTCGCCGATCTCGTCCGCTACACCGTCGTGGACGGCGTGGCGGGTCCCCGGACCTCGGTGCCGCTGCCGTTCGCCGTCCGCAACGACACGTTGTATCAGGTCCAGATGGACATTCAGGGATCGCACTTCGCAACCAAGGTAAACGGGCGGATTGTTGATTCCTGGACGGATGCGCGCCTTCCGGCGGGAGGCGTGGGCTTTTTCTCGGACCCTGGCGAGCAGTCGCGCGTGCGCTGGCTGAGGGTGTCGCACCGTGACGATTTCATCGGGCGCATCTGTTCCTACCTCACTGCGGAAAACCTGATGCCCGCAGACCAGGACGAAGTGCTGGCTTCAGCCTCCGTGCTGGTGGACGGTGAGACAGTTCTGTTGGTCCGCTAAGTAATTTTCCCATCTAGGCGCGAGCAGCAAGTACCGGTACCATGGTACCCAGGCGCAGGAGTGCGCCTGGCCGGGATGCGTTCGATGACGTGTCTCCATTGCGCGAAGAAAATTCCGCTGATCCGCCGCTGGTCCGACCCGCAGTTCTGCTGCGATGAGCACCGGCGCGCGCACTTGGAAGAGGCTACCCACCACGGTTTGGCCCGCCTGCTGGAGAATCCCGTCCCCGCCAAATTCGCGGCCGTGGCGCTGCCGCCCACCGGGGCCGGGACGGCAGACGGACTGGTCCATTCGATGGGAGAGCTGAGGTTCGGAAGGCGCTTGCAGCCACCGGTCACCCAACCATCGACGGTCCCGCCGCCGGCTCCGGCCGACCCCGAGACCCCCCACTTGGCTGCGCCGCGCTACTACCAACCGCCGCTGGATTCGGCGGTGGGTTGCGAAGTGGCCTTGCGGGAATGCAGCGCCAGACCATTCCCCCGGCCGGGTCCCGTGTGGACGTTCCCGCCTCGACGGTTTTACCGGCTGGCGCCCCCGTCCCGGCGCCGGCCCGACTCGGTGGATCCAGTGGACGATCCGGAATGCCAGGCCACCTGGTGGCCGGACGAGGCCCGCTGGAACGCCCTTCCGACGAGCCTGGGACCCGAGGTTCAAGCCCGGCGCCCTCTGCTCCGCGGCGCCAGGCGGGTGGCTGCGCCGGCGGCCGCCGCCGCCAGCGGATGTTGCGCTCCGGAGCCTGCGGGAGAGTTTGGGTTCGCGGCTTGGCCAGCGGCTCTGCCCGCGATCCGGGAAGAGGCCCTCGAAGTCAAAGACATCGGTACAACCTGGGAACCACGCCAGCCGGCCGCAGCCGTTCTGTGCCCGCCAGCGGCAAAGGCCGGACATCTGCGGCGGCGCCGTGGCTCAGAGAGCCTCCGTTTCCCGGACCCGGCGCCCGCTGCGAGAATCGCGAAGCCGCCAGCAGCGCCGGCCGCGCCAGGTTTCCCCACCTGCGGCCTCCAACCGGTCATGCCCTCGGGACAAGTCGGCGTACCGCCCCTGGTTCCTTTGGAGCCAAGGCCCCTTGTGCTTGCCTGGGCATGTCCCTCGCAGCCGCCCCGGGTGCCTGAGTTGAATCCGGACTGGCCGTCCTCGCCAGGGGCTCTCCCACTCAAACCTCCCGCCACGGCGCAGCTCCCCGCTCATGCCGCCCAGGGCACCGTGATTGCCCGGTTCACCTTGACCGGACTGCGGCTCCCTGGACTGACGGGCGAGCCGGATCTGTTTCTGGCCAGGCCAGACGTCATCGCGTCCACCCTCCGTCCGGCCGAGGGCAGGAACTGCCACTTCGAAGCTGGCGGGGGCTGGCTTGGAATGCCTATGGCGCTTCCCGAGCCAGTCGCGGCGCAGCGGGAACCGCCGTTTTCCGCCAAGTCCAGGCACGAGCAGGCTCCGCGGCCGGCTGAACCCGCCGGCTTGCAGCCGTTTCTGGCTCCCGCGGCCTCCGGCGCCTTGGCGGCGGCCGATATTCCGGCGGCCCCGGTGACCTCCCTTGCGGCAGAGTCTGCCGCGCAAGAGCCGGCGAAGCAGGCCGCCGCCGCGCCTGGAATACTTGAGCGAATCCGTAAGTCCGGAACACGGATTTCCACCGTCTGGCGGCAGGCTGTCCGCCAGCGCCGCCGCGTCGCCGCCGCCGTTCGCCGGGCCCGGTGGTTACCCAGCCACCCGCCGGCCGCCGGGGTTCCCGAGGTTCTCCAACGGGTGTGGCGCGCCACGCCTTTGTACGCCAGAGGCATCATGCTGGTGGTCCCGCTCATGGTGCCAACCCTGTTCTATGCGAGCCTCCAGTCCGCAGCGCCCCCGTCGGGGACCTTCGCCTCGATTCGTGAGGCCATCCGGGCGCGGGCGACCGTCCTGATCGAAGAGGAGTTTCGGAGCGGCTTCGGCGCCTGGAGCGGTCCCCCTGGCTGGCAGTCGACTTGGGCGCGGGATCAAGCCGGCGCGGCGATGCCCGGCGCCCTGGCGATCCTGGAGCGATCCCGTCCGCTAGGGGATTACCGGGTCGAGTTTGCGGCGCAGATGGAGAAACGCGGACTCGCCTTCGCGCTCCGCGCGGCGGACACCCAGAACTTTCACGCCGTGCAGTTCCTGATGGTGAAACCCGGCCCGCTGCCAGTCGTGCACATCGTGCGCTATCCGGTGGTGAACGGCCGCGCGGGCCCGCGAACTGAGTTGCCCATGCCGCTGGCCCTCCGGCCGGACACGCTCTACCAGGTGACCGCGCACGTCCGGGGCGATCAGTTTATCGTTTCTGTGAATGGGCAGGTGGTGGATACCTGGACAGACCCGCTGCGCCCGACCGGCGGCATCGGGTTTTTCTCCGAGAAAGGCATGGCATTTCGCCTGCGTTGGGTGCGGGTAGTGGACAAAGATGATTTTCTGGGATGGCTCTGCTCTCAATTTTCTCCGCAAACTGTCGATAGTATATCGTCGAGGTAAGGCGTGTCTTGAGCCTCGGGGGCGGCCCTTGCCGCGCCAGGGAGAGAAGAGCCGATGAGCAACCAGAAGCGCTGGGTAAACGGATCCGATGCGAGTTCGGGCGGGCAGGCGACGACTTCGCAGCTTTTTGCCCGAGCCGTTTCGCTCCACATGGAAGGCCGGGGAGACGAGGCCCTGGTCGAACTGGAACGCGCGCTGCGGGGAGGAGAGCGCCGCCCCGAGATCTATTCGGCCATTGGCTATATCCGTTATGAACGAAAGCAGTACGACGAGGCGGCGGCGGCTTACCGGCGGCTCCTGGAACTGGAGCCCGGACACTTGTCGGGCTGCTTCAACCTGGCGCTGTGTCTCCAAGGTGGAGAGCATTGGGAGGAAGCGGTCGAGTATTTTCAACGCACCCTTCGCCAGGATCCGAATCGCCGGGAGGCGTACCTGGGTTTGGGCGCCTGCGAACTGCACCTGGGACACGGCAAGTCCGCCCTGGAAGCCTACGAGAAAGCTCTCGACCGCGACCCGGACGCCGAAGCGGCCAAGTTCGGCCGTGCCGTGGCTTTGCAATTGAACGGCGATCTGGTGGAAGCCGAGCAGGCCTACAAGGAGATCCTGAAGGGCAACCCCTCCTCCATCGAAACCCTGATTAACCTGATCTGGATGTGCGGCGAGCGCAAAGACTACGGGGCGATGTCCAAGTACGCGCTGGAGCTGCTGCAAATCAAACCCGATTCGTTGGCCGCCCTGCAAGGCCTCGCCATGGCGTCGTTCGCCTCGAGCGACTACGAAAAGGCCGCCGAGTTCTGCGAGCTGCTCGTCGAGCAGGCGCCGGATTCGTTTGAAGGGTGGTTCAACCTCGGACTGGCGTTTCAGAAGGCGAAAAACTTTCCGCGCGCGGCCGAAACCTACGCGCGCGCGCTGGAATTGCAACCGGCGGAAGCGCAACTCCACATCAATCTCGGTATCGTGCACCAGGAAATGGGGGACTGGAAGCGGGCGCGGGAATGTTACGAGAAGGCGCTGGCGCTGCTGCCCGATTCGGAAACCGCGCAGTGGAATCTGGGCCTGGTGCTGGAGCGGCAGCAGGACCTGTCGGAAGCCGAGGCTGCCTATGCGGCGTTGCTCGAGCAGAACCCCGGTTTTGAGGAAGCCCGCTTCCGGATGGGCTACATCCGGCTTCAATTGGGCGACTATCGCGGCAGCGCGGAGGCGTTTGAAGAGTGCCTCAAGCGGCGGCCGCGCTGGCCGGAGGCGCAGTTGAACGCCGGGCTCGCCTACTGGAAGATGGGCGATCTGCATGCGGCGCGCGTGGCGTTCCAGCGAACCATCGCCCTCGACCCCAACTCGCTGGAAGGGCTCCGGGGCCTGGCCGGGATCGCTCTCGAACAGGGCGATAACGAAGAGGCGCTCGAACTGCACCACCAGTTGATCGACAAGGGCCAACGCTCGCCCGAGTTGCTTTACAACACCGGGCTGCTGCTGCAAAAAGCCTCCAAACACGACGAAGCGGCCCGCCTTTACCGCGAAGCGCTGGAAGTGGCGCCGGAGTTCGCCGAAGCGCAACTGAACCTCGGCATCGCCCTGAAGGCCCTCGGGCAGGAGGACGAGGCCCGCTCCTACTGGCGCAAGGCGCTCAAAACCAAGCCGGATCTGGCGGCCGGCTACTTCGAATAGCTGCACAGGCGAAACGCTGTCTGGCGGAGGGGTTCAGCGCGGCGTGTGGCCGCGTTGAATGACTTTCCGTGCCGCTGTCCGGTTTCCGAGCGTCCGCCCTGGGGTGGGAAGACCCTCGCGATGCTGCTCACCCGTTCCCGGTTTCTCCCGGAGAACGGGAGAAACCGGCCGCCGGGAAACGTTGCAGGCGTCGGGCGAATTGGACCTTCTCCGCGCCGCGATTTGTCGCCCCGATCGCTTGGCGGCGGGCGTTTCGCTGGCGCGGCCTCGGCGAAGACTTTCTCTGCCTTGCTTCCTTGGGCCGGGGCGATGACGAAAAAAGATGAATAGCTCGATTGACCGGCTCCCCAGCGGAAGATTATACTGGCCGGGGAGCTCGCGGTATTTGGCTCCAGATGGACGGATATGGAATCGCCTGATGGTAGTGGCTCGATGACCAAGCGGGATGAGCCGCCGTTGCGGGTGGGCTCTCTGCTGACGTCGTCTGCTCCGGTCGCGTGTTCTCTTCCGGCTTCTCTCGCCCTTCCTTGTTAGGGTGCTGAGGCTGGCTGCTCGCGACG